>ERZ777305.85-NODE-85-length-143217-cov-6.829983_pt1 | contig 143217 bp, 131 predicted proteins | sample MGYA00374965_ERZ777305 | MGnify/ENA primary metagenome ERZ777305 (study PRJEB29328, sample SAMD00013331) | mouse gut metagenome | study: EMG produced TPA metagenomics assembly of the Metagenome analysis of fecal microbiota from mouse which was promoted...
GACTACTATATCTAAACCACTATTAAATATATTTTCATGTAGTCTGTAACTTTCTCTGACCAGTCTGGTGAAACGATGCCTTACGACACTGTTCCCTGTTTTCTTACTGGCTGATATTCCCAATCTGTTTATCTGCATATTGTTTTCCAAAACATACATAACCAGATATTTATTCGCGTAACTTTTACCATTTTGATAAACATATTGAAAATCTTTGTTTTTCTTCAATGATTCTGAAAATTTCATACTGGAAAAAAAGGCCACATAAATGCGGCCTATGCTGATAATCTCTTTCTACCTTTTGCTCTTCTTGCAGCTATAACTTTTCTTCCGCCTTTCGTCTTCATTCTGGCTCTGAATCCATGAACTTTGGACCTCTGTCTTTTTTTCGGCTGAAATGTCATTTTCATTACGATGCACCTCCTTTACAAATGCTCTCTCCATTATTTAGCAAATATTATTTACGAAGTAAAATATCTGTGCGGAAAACAACACCTCTATTTTATATAAATAAACCGGATACGTCAAGAGAATCCTGACATTTTGTCCAAGTTTTCACAAATTTTTCTTTTTCAAAAATATTTATGAATCCTGAAAAAACATATCCACTTTACATAAATATATCCACATAATGTGGATAAGTTGTGTATAACTATTCTTTTTTCTATAAGAAACTACATCATATCCCCATATTTTAATGTTTTAAGATGTGAATTTCATCTTAAAACTTATACACAACTTCAAATTCATATAAAAGCGATATGTCAACCTGTCCACTTTTTGTGGATAACTTATGAATTGAATTTTTATCTTTTTTATATTAATATATATACAGGGGAGTTTTCGGATAATTCCGAATATCATATTTTTATTAAGAAGTAAGAGGTTTATATATGGATTCTATCAGGGACAACTGGGATTTAATCAAAGAGACATTAAGAACAGAATATGATTTATCGGAAATCGCCTATACTACATGGGTTTCTCCTCTTAAATATTACAGTATGGAGAACAATATCGTAACCATACTGATACCTTCCGACCAATCACATTTTTTAAATTATATTTCTAATAAGTATAAAAGTTATTTTCAGGTTACTATCTCAGAAATGATGAATCACACTTATGACATCGACTTCATCCTGGAAAAAGACGCTAACGAAGCAAACGAAACGAATCAGAACAAACCGAATCATATTTATAACATAAATTATGAAAAAGCAAACCTGAACCCAAAGTATAATTTTAATACTTTTGTTGTCGGAAGCAATAATAAATTTGCTCATTCCGCAGCGCTTGCGGTAGCGGAATCTCCCGGAGAATCATACAATCCTCTCTATATATATGGAGGAGCCGGACTCGGTAAAACGCACCTGATGCACTCTATCGGACATTTTATCCTTCAACAGAACAATGACATGAAGGTATTATATGTAACTTCAGAAAAGTTCACCAATGAAGTGATTGAATCCATTCGAAGTGGTGACGCCAAGACAATGAGCAAATTAAGGGAAAAATACAGAACTGTGGATGTTCTTCTGATAGATGATATCCAGTTCATTATCGGCAAGGAAAGCACACAGGAAGAATTTTTCCACACTTTTAATACGCTTCATGCGGACGGCAAACAAATTGTCCTGACGTCAGACCGCCCGCCGAAAGAACTGGAAACATTGGATGAAAGATTCCGCTCCCGGTTCGAATGGGGTCTGGTTGCCGATATACAGCCGCCCGATTATGAGACAAGAATGGCAATTCTCAGGAAAAATGCGGAAAGTTGCAATAAAGAAATTGACAACGAAGTATTGGAATATATCGCAACGAATATTAAATCCAATATCCGGGAACTGGAAGGAGCATTCAACAAAATCATTGCTTTTTCCAAACTCAACAATCTTGATATTAATCTCGCCCATGCGGAAGAGGCCTTAAAGGATATTATTTATCCCGATGAAATGAGAGAGGTTACCCCTTCCCTTATCATTAACGTGGTAGCGGAACATTTTGGCATTACGCCTGATGATATTATGTCCAGAAAAAGAAACTCGGAACTCGTACAGGCAAGACAAATCGTCATGTACCTGTGCAGGGATTTAACGGCTACTTCCCTTGCCGGAATCGGGAAGCTTCTCGGTAAGAAAGACCATACAACAGTCATACATGGTGTGAATAAAATCACCGATGAGATTGTGAATAATGAGGAATTGAAGAATAAGATAGAAGTCATTAAGAAAAAAATTATTCCTTCATAACTTCATGATTGTTGATAAGTATCATTTTATCATGAAGTTATTCTGACTTTTTCACATGTTATACGTTTTCTTTTCTGCTGAAAAATAGTATAATAAATAAGGTTATGCACATTTCAACATCTATTACTAAGATAGATTATGAAATATATAATAAATATCTTTAAAATGCCGATTCAGATTCTGGCTCATATTCAGAAAGGAAGTTATGCACAGATGAAAATTGTATGTAAAAAAACGAATCTCTTAAATGGTGTACAGATTGTTTCTAAAGCAGTACCTAGCAAAACTACCATGTCCATTCTGGAATGTATCTTAATTGATGTCAGAAACGGTGAAATCAAACTGGCTGCCAATGATATGGAACTCGGTATCGAAACGAGAATCGAAGGCGAAGTAATCGAAAAGGGCATGATTGCGCTGGATGCTAAAATATTTCTTGAAATCGTGCGTAAACTTCCGGACAGCAATATCAAAATTGAAACGGACAGCAGTTTAAAAACAACGATTACCTGTGAAAAGGCAAAATTCAATATTATCGGTAAATCAGGCGAAGATTTTTCTTATCTGCCGTTGATTGAAAGAAACGATTCTGTCGTAGTTTCCCAGTTTACTCTGAAAGAAATCATCAGACAGACGATTTTTTCCATTGCCGATAACGATAATAACAAACTGATGACCGGAGAATTATTCGAAATCGACGAAGATACTTTAAAAGTTGTGTCATTGGACGGGCATAGAATATCCATCAGAAAAATTCAGCTGAAGAATACTTATGAGTTTAAAAAAATTGTTGTGCCCGGTAAGACTCTGAGTGAAATCAGTAAAATTCTCTCCGGCGATACGGATAAGGATGTTAATATATTCTTTACGGACAATCATATTCTGTTTGAATTTGACAATACGATTGTTGTTTCCAGATTGATTGAAGGTGAGTATTTCAGAATTGACCAGATGCTTTCCAGCGATTATGAAACAAAGGTGAGAATCAACAAGAAAGAATTTTTAAGCTGTATTGACAGAGCGACGCTTCTTGTCAAAGAAGGAGATAAAAAACCGGTCATCATCAATATTACCGATGATGCGATGGAATTGAAAATGAATACGATTATCGGCAGCATGGATGAAGAAATCGATATTTCCAAGAGCGGAAAAGATTTGATGATTGGTTTTAATCCCAAGTTTTTAATCGATGCGCTGAGAGTTATCGACGATGAAGAAGTGGATTTGTATATGGTGAATCCAAAAGCGCCCTGTTTTATCAGGGATGAAGAAGAAAATTATGTTTATCTGATTCTTCCGGTTAATTTTACGACGGTAAGTTAAAATTTCTGAAAAAGATAAATTGATTAGGATTGGGTTTTTATGGAAATACTGAAAATTAAAGATGAATTTATAAAGCTTGGCCAGGCGTTGAAACTTTCCGGTCTTGCAGACTCAGGTCTGGATGCCAAAATTGAAATTCAGGAAGGCAATGTGCTTGTAAACGGAGAAACAGAGTGCAGACGCGGTAAAAAAATTTATGCTGGTGACGTTATCGAATTTGGCGGACAGCAGATTAAGGTAGAAAACTGATGCTCATTAAATCATTGGAACTGGCAAATTACAGAAATTATGATTCTCTGGAAATCCATTTCAGCGGCGGAACAAATATTTTATATGGGAATAACGCGCAGGGAAAAACAAATATTTTAGAGGCGATATACTTATCTTCCACAACCAAATCCCATAAAGGAAGCAAAGACGGGGATATTATTCATTTCAATCAGGAAGAGGCGCATATCAGGACCGTACTGGAAAAAGACGGTCTGGAAAGCAGAATCGATATGCACCTTCGTAAGAATAAATCGAAAGGAATTGCCGTCGATGGGCAGAAAATCAAGAAAGCTTCTGAACTTTTGGGATTGTTAAATGTGGTCTTTTTTTCGCCGGAGGATTTGAATATTATCAAAAACGGTCCGGCCGAAAGAAGAAGATTTGTGGATATGGAGCTGTGTCAGCTCGATTCCTTTTACCTTTATAATCTGAATCATTATAATAAAATTGTGAATCAGAGAAATAAACTTCTCAAAGACATTTATTTTCGTCCGGAACTGCGGGATACCTTAAATATTTGGGATTCTCAGCTTGTTTCTTTTGGAAGCAAAATTATTGAAAGAAGAAATTTATTTACCAGGCAGCTGAATGATATTATTTACGAGATACATAAAAAATTATCCGGTAACAAAGAAGAGCTGGTTATTTATTATGAACCGGATGTCCTGATAGAAGATTATGAACGTTCCATGTCCGCTAATCAGGAAAGGGATATTAAATTAAAGCAGACGACGGTCGGACCGCACAGAGATGATTTTTCTTTTATGGCAGATAATATAGATATTCGTAAATTCGGTTCTCAAGGTCAGCAAAGAACGGCTGCTCTTTCTTTGAAATTATCAGAAATAGAATTGGTAAAGAAAATGATAAAAGATAATCCGGTTCTTCTGTTGGATGATGTTTTATCGGAACTTGACAGTAACAGGCAAAATTATCTTTTGAACAGTATAGGCGATATTCAGACAATCGTTACCTGTACGGGTCTGGATGAGTTTGTGAATAACAGATTTGAAATTGACAGGGTATTTCAAATAGAAAACGGTAAAATTGTAGACAATGCTGAAATATCGCAGACTGAAAGAGAGGTATGATTATCAGAATGGCTAATGAATATGGAGCAGACCAGATTCAAATATTAGAAGGTCTTGAAGCGGTTCGGAAAAGACCTGGTATGTATATCGGAAGTACTTCCGGCAGGGGACTTCATCATCTTGTTTATGAAATTGTGGATAATTCCGTTGATGAAGCGCTGGCAGGCTTTTGTGATACGATTCATGTGACAATCAATCAGGATAATTCCGTAACGGTAATCGATAATGGACGCGGCATTCCCGTCGGCATTAATCATAAGGCGGGTATACCGGCGGTAGAAGTCGTTTTTACGGTTCTTCACGCCGGCGGAAAATTCGGCGGAGGAGGATATAAGGTATCGGGCGGTTTACACGGTGTAGGCGCTTCCGTCGTAAATGCGCTTTCGGACTGGCTTGAAGTTGAGATTTACAGCGAAGGTAAAGTATATAAGCAGCGTTACGAGAAAGGACAGGTTTGTTATCCGCTTAAAATGACAGGAGATTGTGAAGCGGATAAAACAGGAACGAAAATCTGTTTTAAACCGGATGCATCGATATTCGAAGAAACAATATTCGATTATAAAACATTAAAAACGAGACTGCGGGAAACGGCTTTTCTGACAAAAGGCCTTAAAATCATCCTTGTGGATGCGAGAGAAGGGCAGGAACAGGAAAAAGTATTCCACTATGAAGGCGGCATCAAGGAATTTGTTTCTTACCTGAATAAAAGCAAAGATGCGCTCTATGAACAGATTATGTATTTCGAAGGAAGTAAAAATAACGTTTATGTTGAAGTTGCCATGCAGCATAATGATTCTTACAACGAAAGCGTATACAGTTTTGTTAATAATATCAATACGCCCGAAGGCGGAACCCATTTAATTGGTTTTAAAAACGCCCTCACGAAAACATTTAACGATTATGCGAGAAATAATAAACTGATTAAAGAAAATGAGGAAAATCTTTCCGGCGATGACATCAGGGAAGGTCTGACTGCGATTATCAGTGTTAAAATTGAAGACCCGCAGTTTGAAGGACAGACAAAACAGAAGCTTGGAAATTCCGAGGCGAGAGGAGCTGTCGATAATATTGTGAGCGAACAGCTTACTTATTTCCTGGAGCAGAACCCGGCAGTTGCCAAAATCATCTGTGAAAAGTCTATCATGGCACAGCGCGCGAGAGAAGCGGCAAGGAAAGCAAGAGATTTGACCCGTCGGAAATCGGCGCTTGAAAATTCTTCCCTGCCCGGTAAATTGGCGGATTGTTCCGATAAAGACCCGAAAAACTGTGAAATTTATATAGTTGAGGGAGATTCCGCCGGCGGTTCCGCCAAAACGGCGAGAAGCCGCGCTACTCAGGCGATTTTACCGCTTCGTGGTAAAATATTGAATGTAGAAAAGGCAAGACTCGATAAAATTTATGCAAATGCGGAAATCAAAGCGATGATTACCGCTTTTGGAACCGGGATTCATGAGGATTTTGATATCAGTAAACTTCGTTATGATAAAATTATCATTATGACGGATGCCGATGTGGACGGCGCGCATATCGCGACTTTGATGCTTACTTTTATCTATCGTTTTATGCCGGAGCTTATCAGACAGGGACATGTTTATCTGGCAAAACCTCCTCTTTATAAACTGGAGAAGAACAGACAGATATGGTATGCTTACAGCGATGACGAACTGGAAAAGATTCTGGCGGAAGTGGGAAGAGACCAGAATAATAAGATACAGCGTTATAAAGGTCTCGGTGAAATGGATGCGGACCAGCTCTGGGATACGACAATGGACCCGGAAAAGCGCATTCTGCTTCGCGTAAATATCAATGAAGAGGAAGAATCGGAAGTGGACCTTACCTTTAACACATTAATGGGAGATAAGGTAGAACCCCGCCGAATCTTTATCGAAGAAAATGCAAAATTTGTAAAGAATCTCGATATTTAATCTTTTTGCACCTTACAGCAGCAAATGGTAAATTTTTGCCGGCTGAAAGAAAGGCTTGGTTATAAAAATGGATGACCGTATTTTTGATAAAATTGAAGAAGTTGATTTGAAAAAGAAAATGGAAGATTCTTATATCGATTATGCGATGAGTGTTATTGCCGCGCGCGCATTACCCGATGTAAGGGATGGTTTAAAGCCGGTACAGAGAAGAGTTCTCTATTCCATGATAGAATTGAATAACGGTCCTGATAAGCCGCACAGAAAAAGCGCCCGTATTGTCGGTGATACGATGGGTAAATATCATCCGCACGGAGACAGTTCCATCTACGGAGCTCTCGTTAATATGGCGCAGGAGTGGTCAACCCGTTATCCGCTCGTGGACGGACACGGTAATTTCGGTTCCGTAGACGGCGACGGCGCGGCGGCCATGCGTTATACGGAAGCGAGACTGAGTAAAATTTCGATGGAACTCCTGGCGGATATTAATAAAGATACCGTTGATTTTGTTCCAAACTTCGATGATACAGAAAAAGAACCTACCGTACTGCCAAGCCGTTATCCGAATCTTCTTGTAAACGGAACTTCTGGCATTGCGGTCGGCATGGCTACCAATATTCCTCCGCATAACTTAAAAGAAGTCATAGCGGCAGTCGTAAAAATTATTGATAATCAGGTTCAGGAAAGCCGCGGCACGGAGATGGAAGAAATTTTGGAACTCGTGAAAGCGCCTGATTTTCCTACCGGCGGAATCATTCTCGGTACAAGAGGGGCGGAAGAAGCTTATCGTACCGGACGCGGCAAGGTAAGAGTGCGTGCCGTAACGAACATTGAGCCGATGGACAACGGAAAGAATCGTATTATCGTTACGGAACTTCCTTATATGGTAAACAAGGCAAATTTGATTCTGAAAATTGCCGAACTCGTAAAGTTAAAGAAAATAGATGGCATTACAGACCTTCGCGATGAAACGAACCGCGAGGGTATGAGAATTGTTATTGAACTCAGAAAAGACGCAAATGCCAATGTGATTCTGAATCAGCTTTATAAACACACACAGCTGCAGGATTCTTTCGGCATTATTATGCTGGCTCTCGTAGACGGCCAGCCAAAAGTCATGAACATTCTGGATATGCTTCATTTTTATCTGGAGCATCAGAAAGATGTCGTTACGAGAAGGACAAAATATGACTTAAACAAAGCGGAAGAACGCGACCATATTTTACAGGGATTATTAATTGCTCTTGATAATATCGATGAAGTCATTCAGATTATCAGAAGCAGCCAGACAACCCAGATTGCAAAAGAAAGATTGATTGAGCGTTTTGCTTTTTCCGACGTTCAGGCTCAGGCAATCGTTGATATGCGTCTGCGTGCTTTAACAGGTCTGGAAAGAGAAAAGTTAGAGAATGAACATAGAGAACTGCTTGCAAAAATTGCGGAATTGAAAGCAATTCTTGCGGATGAAAAATTACTGCTTGGCGTTATCAAAGAAGAAATGATGATTATTTCCGAAAAATTCGGCGATGAAAGAAGAAGTCATATCGGATTTGACGTCTATGATATCGATATGGAAGATTTAATTCCGAAAGATAATACGATTATTGCCATGACAAGTCTCGGCTATGTAAAACGTATGACGGTGGACAATTTCAAGGCGCAGCATCGCGGCGGTAAAGGAATCAAAGGAATGCAGACGATTGAAGAAGATTACATAGAGGACCTTCTGATGACGACGACGCATCATTATCTGATGTTCTTTACCAATTACGGAAGAGTTTACAGATTAAAGGCGTATGAAATTCCGGAAGCAGGGCGTACTGCAAGAGGAACGGCGATTATTAATATTCTTCAATTAACGCCGGGTGAAAAAGTTTCGGCGATGATACCGATTAAAGACTATGAGGAAACAAAAAATCTGTTCATGGTAACGAAAAAAGGTATTGTGAAGAAAACTTCGATTCTGGAATACAGCAATGTCAGAAAAAAAGGCCTTGCCGCAATTAATCTCCGGGAAGACGACGAGCTGATTGAAGTAAAATCAACGGATGAAAATACAGAAATTTTCCTCGTAACAAGACAGGGAATGTGTATCCGGTTTAAAGAAACGGACGTCAGAGCAACCGGAAGGGCATCTATGGGCGTTATCGGCATGAATTTATCCGACGGGGACGAAATCATCGGAATGCAGTTAGACCACCAGGGCGATTCTCTTCTGATTGTTTCGGAAAACGGACTCGGAAAACGGACTTATCTGGATGAATTTACGGTACAGAACCGCGGCGGTAAAGGTGTAAAATGTTATAAGATTACGGAAAAAACAGGTAATGTCGTAGGCGTCAAGGCCGTAAACGATGACCATGAAATTATGATGATTACGACGGAAGGCGTTATCATTCAGCTGCGTATGGAAGATATTTCGACTCTCGGCAGAATTACATCGGGCGTTAAAATGATGAATCTGGAAGAAGACGTCAAAGTAGCCAAAATTGCCAAAGTCAGAGAACGGGTAAGCGACGGCAATCAGGAATTTGAAAATATTGACGACGCGCTGGAAGAAATACCGGAAGAAGAAAAGTAATCTGTCATTTTCTGATAAGAATTGAAAGATGATGAAAAAAAGAGATGTCGGAAATCTGGCATCTCTTTTTCAGAAAAATAAAAGAAACGGATAAGAAATATGAAACATATAAAACTCGCGGTTATGGGAGATATCCACAGCAATCACTATGCACTGGAAACCTGTATAAAACATGCGCTTGACCAGAAAGCGGATGAATTTCTTTTTCTTGGAGATTATATCAGCGATTGTCCGTGTCCGCAGAAAACAATGCAGATTATTTATGAGATGCAGAAAAATTATAAATGTTTCTTTATACGCGGTAACCGGGAAGATTATATGCTGCAACATAAAAAAAATCCGGAAGAAAGATGGATTTACTGTTCAGCCAGCGGAAGCCTGTTATATACTTATGAAAATTTAAAAGAAGAAGATTTTCAGTTTTATGAGAAACTCGATATAAGAGGAATCTATGAAAAAGAAGGATATCCGGTTTTTCGTTATTGTCACGGCTCTTTAACTTCTTCCAAAGAACTGCTCATACCTGAAAATGAAAACCTGCCTTCCGTCATGGAAACTCTTGATGTGGATTTGCTGATATGCGGGCATACGCATATCCAGTCGGGCAGAATATATGGAAATAAAAAACTGGTTCATCCCGGTTCTGTCGGCATACCCTGGTATCATGGCGGAAAGACGCAGTACATGATTCTTCACGGAACGGAAAAAGGATGGGAAGAAGAATTTTTCCAACTGGAATATGATGTGGAAGCCGTTAAGAAAGAATTTGAAACTTCAGGATTAAACGAAAAATCATTTTACTGGGCAAAATTAAACAAACATGCCCTTTCCACGGGAAATGATTATACAACGCCCTGTTTAAAACTCGCAATGAAATTGTGTAAAGAAGGAGAAGGAAACGTAAATTGGCCCGACATTCCGGAGAAATACTGGAAAGCGGCGGCACAAAGCTTTGGAATCGTATAAAATAACCTGAAAGGAATGAAGTAACCTATGAAAACATCGGAAGAACTGAGAAAGAATCTGCGCGCAATAGACCATAAAAGCTATCCCGCCTATAAATCACTTGCAGGCAGTTATTCGTTCGGAAAATACATATTGAATATCGAACATGTACAGGGAGACCCGTTTGCGGCCCCTTCCAGACTGAGTGTGGAAGTTACGCACAAAAACGCGGGCTTTCCGGGTTCTTATTATGAAACGAAATGGAATAAGATTGCTGTGGAAGATTATCTGCTCCGCCGTTTTCATAAACAGGCGGATAAATTTTGTTTCCAGGCGAAAGGTTCCGGAAAAAGCGGAATCATCACTGTCAGCCGATGCGGGCAGGAGATATTGGAAAGAACGGCCTGCGAAATTAGAACAGACAGTATCATCGTGAGATTCGAAGCGGGATTTCCGGCAAACGGACGCACGATTAATGCGTCGGAACTCGAAAAAATATTATTCGAGTTTGTTCCTGTATGCGTCGAACAAAGCCTTTATTATGAGAAAACGCCGAAACAGGAACTTGAAAAAACTGTTTTTCTGGCAGAGGACCAGCATTATATCAGAGAAGAAATGCAAAAACAGGATATCGTTGCCTTTATTGCCGATGATTCTGTTTTGCCGAGAGAAAGCGGCGTATCAGACAGACCATTAAAGGACGGCATTCCTTTTTGCTCTCCGGAGACGATGGCGGTAACCTTTACGCTTCCCCATAAGGGAAAAATCAGAGGCATGGGCATCAAAAAAGGAATCACTTTAATTGTGGGCGGCGGTTATCACGGAAAATCCACGCTTTTAAAGGCTTTGGAAAGAGGCGTTTATGACCATATTGCAGGGGATGGAAGAGAATATGTCATAACGGAAGAAAGCGCATTAAAGCTTCGTGCGGAGGATGGCAGAAAAATTACGAATACGGATATTTCTCTTTTTATCAATCATCTTCCGAATGGAAAAAATACCGAAAGTTTTTGTACATTGGACGCCAGCGGCAGCACTTCTCAGGCGGCAAATATAATAGAAGGAATCGAAGCTGGCAGTAAACTGCTTTTGATTGATGAAGATACTTCTGCTACTAATTTTATGGTGCGCGATGAATTGATGCAGAAAATTGTTGCCAGAGAAAAAGAGCCGATTACGCCTTTTTTGGAACGTGCGAAAGATTTATATGAAAAAGCAGGGATTTCAACCATTCTTGTTGTGGGAAGCTGTGGTTCTTATTTTCATATTGCGGATAAGGTCATTCAGATGGATTCTTATAAAGCCGTTGATATTACCGATGAAACAAAAGAAACTATCAGAGAATATCCGATGCCTTCAATCAGCGCTCCTGGTTTTCATCTTCCTTCCGGAAAGCGGAAAATCAATTTATCCGGTTCCGTTCAGAAACGAAAGACATACCGTGGAAACGGTTATGTAGAAGAACGGCTGAAAATCAAGCGGATGGGGAAAACGGCGTTTTCAATCGGAAAAGAAAATCTGGATTTGCGCTATGTGGAACAGCTTGTAGATGAAGAGCAGACACAGACGCTGGCTTATTTGCTGCGATATGCGAAAGAACATTACGGGGATGATAAAAACGATGTAAAAGACGTTGTGAAAGCGCTTGAACAAATTTTAAGAACAAAGGGACTGGCGGGCATCTGTGATAAGGGAAATGTGCCATCGGGTCTTGCGATGCCGAGAATACAGGAGATATTTGCATGTTTTAACCGGTATTAAAACGATTTCCTGCGATTATAATAATTTATGTTTATGTAAGAAATGCCTGATTTGGAAAAACGAAAATCAGGCATTTCTTAAACTATTTTTTAATTTCTGAATTTCAGATTGATAATCACAGAGACAATACCACATCCGATGCCAAATACAGGAAACACGACGAAATAAGGCATCCCCCAGTTTCCATTTGAAAAACCAAATATCAGATAGATAATTACAGCAGTCAGCATAAGACAAGTACAGATTGTTGCCGTCAGCCTGCTTCTTTTATATTCCGGAGATTCTTTGTCATGTGCAGTATTGTAATCTTTGATGTTGTATTTTTCTTTTTGCAATCCGGCGTAAACAAGGATAGAAACTGCAATTGTAATCAGAAGAAGGAATATAGAAGATAATATTTCATCGGCTCCGAAGAGTGTGTTTCTAAAATATTCGTTAAAAACAGATTCCAGACCCATCATGATTATGAGCCCAATGAAAATGATGGTGACGCCTGTTGTTATCATGATGGAAAATTTTTTATGAAAGCGGTCAATTTCTTCTTCCGTATAAAAATTTTCTATGTAAGGATTCTTTTGTTGAAAATCCGCGTGCCGTAATCCCGTAATCATGAAAATTGCTACGGCAATTGTAAGGAATATAAAAAATACGACAGAGTATAATTCGTCCTGAAGGTTTATTCCATCCAGGAACGTTATAACGGAAAAGGCAAAAAGAATCAGAGCAATGCCAAGCGTTATCATTTTGCTGTAAATATTCATATGATTGTCATAGTGGGACTTATCTTCTACATAAATGGAACTGACGTCTTTTTGTATCAGGTCATCCATACGCAAATGGAACATCTGACATAACTGTACTAATTTCTCCATTTCCGGATAAGTCGTGTCAGATTCCCATTTTGATACGGATTGTCTCGAAACATCCAGTCTTTCGGCAAGTTGTTCCTGTGTGATGTCATTCTTTTTTCTGAGGAATTGTAAATTTTCTCCTAAACTCATTTTTATCTTTCCTTTCCTATATGATAATAATAGGCGTCTGCAGAACGCTTATTCCCGCGGGCGGCAAATCAGACGGATTTTGTGTGTATGTCTTGATTTGTCGATTTTATTATAGGAAAACGGACATGTGAAGGCTATCAATTTCATGTTGCTTTTAAGTTTTTTCATGTAAACTTCAGGTTACCATGCCATTTTACAGGATTTTTTCAAAGTCCGTAACGCCATGTTTGCACCAGGGACAAATAAAATCGGGAGGAAGTTCTTCTCCTTCATAGACATAACCGCAAACAATACAACGCCATCCTTTTATTTTTGAATCGGAATCGGGCTTTGGTTTTACAAATTCATGATAATAAGAGTAAGTCATCGGTTTTTCATCGGAAATAACATCTGCATCCGTTACGAGCGCGGTAAAGAGCATATGCGTTCCCAGGTCCTGGGAGCCGACGACTTTACAATCCAGATATGCTGTCGTATGTTCTTTCAAATAAGGAAGTTCCTGTCCTGTCAGTTGAAAAGGAACATCAACGAATTTGTCAGCATCTCTTCCGCTTTGAAATCCAAAATGCTGAAAAAGAGAAAAAGGAGCCGATTCGGAAAGAATGGATATGGATACCATTCCTGATTTTTGTATTAAATCGCAGGTCAGATTTTGTTTATTGATTGCAATGATAACCTGTTTTGGGTCGTCCGTTACCTGTGTTACGGTATTGATAATACAACCGTTCATTTTGGAATCCGCTTTTGCGGCCGCTACATAAAGACCATAGGATAATTGAAAAAATGCTTTCTGATTCATAATTTTGTTCCTTTCCAGTTATTCCGCATTTGATTTTATTGTCAGAAAAGAGTATGATTCAAATAGTATATAAAAAATTTCTTATTTTATACCTGTTCGTCTGCATAACAAGATACCCAATTATTATTTTAACAAAATTATTATGGAACGAAAAGAAAGGAGCTGCATTTTTATGAATTTTGTAAATGCGGAAGAAAAAAGGAATTATATGTTGGAAACGCCGGTTAAAAAACTGGTATGTACGCTGGCGGTTCCTACGATTCTGAGTATGCTGATTACTTCTTTCTATAACATGGCAGATACCTTTTTTGTCGGAAGAATCGATACGCAGGCAACCGGCGCGGTAGGAATCGTTTTTTCTGTAATGGCAATTATTCAGGCGGTCGGATTTTTCTTTGGCCACGGTTCCGGCAATTTCATCTCCAGAAAATTGGGCGCGAAAGAGACGGAAGAAGCCGAGAAAATGGCGGCGGTCGGGTTTTTTACCGCATTTATTGCAGGAATTGTGTTAATGGCAGCAGGCCTTGTTTTTATCGAGCCATTGGCATATCTGCTCGGTTCAACCGACACGATACTGCCGTATACGGTCACTTATCTGTGGATTATTCTGCTCGGTACGCCGGCTATGACGACATCGCTTGTTTTGAATAATCAAATGCGGTATCAGGGAAGCGCTTTTTATGCGATGATTGGAATTGTAACAGGCGCGGTGCTGAATATAGTGCTCGACCCGGTTTTGATATTCGGATGTCAGCTAGGCATCGCCGGGGCAGCTTTGGCAACAACGATTAGCCAATATGTCAGTTTTATACTGCTTCTGATAATGATTCGAAGAGGCGGCAATATGCAGATACGATTCTGCAACTTTAAACCGAGCCTTTATTTTTTTAAAGAGATTGTGCGGGGAGGCACGCCTTCTTTATGCAGACAGGGTCTTGCGAGCGTTGCCACAATTTTTCTGAATCGTGCGGCTGGTTTTCACGGAGATGCAGCGATTGCGGGCATGTCAATCGTATCGAGGATTTCGATGTTTGCAAATTCCGCATTAATTGGATTCGGTCAGGGATTTCAGCCCGTTTGCGGATTCAATTATGGAGCCGGAAAGAACGACAGAGTGCTTGAAGCATTTTGGTTCTGTGTCAGATACGCTTTTGTATTTCTGCTGCTTGTGGGAACGGCGGGATTTATTTTTGCGCCGGAACTGGTGACTTTGTTCAGGAAAGACGATTTAAAAGTTATCGAAGTCGGAACGGCCGCTTTACGGTATCAGGTCATCGCTTTTCCGTTAAATGCCTGGATTGTCATGTGTAATATGATGCTGCAGTCTGTCGGAAAGGGATTGAAAGCGTCCATTGTAGCGTCGGCAAGGCAGGGACTCTGTTTTATTCCGTTGATTATGATATTGCCTCATTTTCTCGGACTGTTCGGTGTCGAAATCTGTCAGGCGGTTTCGGATGTGCTGACGCTTGTAATATCCGTACCGATTGGCATGAGCGTAATCAGAGAAATGCAGAGAATGAATCCGAAAAAATGTTAAAATATCGTATTGAGACATAAACAGAAACGGCACATTCTTTTCATGGAATGCGCCGTTTTTCTATATATGGAACAATATGTCTTAATTTGTATAATTATCAAAATATCCCTGAATCAAAATAACGGGAGTTCCTTTGTCGCCGGAACCGCTCGTTAAATCGCAAAGAGAACCGATTAAATCCGTCAGTCTTCTCGGAGTCGTTCCCTGAGAAGCCATATCGCCTACCAGATTGTCTTTTTTCTCTCTGATACGGTTGGAAATTGCTTCTTTTAACGCTTCGCCGGATAAATCTTTGAAATCGTTGTCCGCAAGATATTTCAATTTCACCTCGTTAGGCGTGCCGTCCAGACCGGGAGTGCTCGCAGGAGATACACAAGGGTCTGCCAGTTCCCAGATTTTTCCGACAGGGTCTTTGAAGGCGCCGTCTCCGTATACCATGACTTCCACATGTTTTCCGGTCTTTTCTAAAATTTCCTTTTGGATATCCATTACCAGGTCCGTGCATTCTCTCGGGAAAAGTTTAATAATATCTTCTGTCGATTTGTTGGAACCGAGCAGACCGTATTTTTCATTGCATCCGCTTCCGTCTACCGGGCTTGTGAGAATATCATCCATGCCCATAACCGTTTCCGCGCCCGCCGCTTTTAACAGTCTCTTGGTGCGCGCTCTCGTATGAATATCGCAGTTCAGGATATTTTTCGCATAAGGAAGAATGCTTCTGCAGTCGTTTGCAAAAATGATTTCTACTTCCGCGCCCGCTTCTTTTATCAGATTTCCATAATAATCGACATAATCCACACCTGTGAAAGGATGCTTGTTTTCTCCGAAAAGTTCACGGTATTTCTCAAGGGTAAGTACGTCGCTGTAAGGATTAATTCCGGCTTCATCCAGTTTATCAAGGGAAACGAGTTCGTTTCCTACTTCATCGCTTGGATAACTGAGCATTAAAACGACTTTTTTCGCGCCCATTGCGATACCGCGCAGGCAGATTGCGAAGCGGTTTCTGGATAAAATCGGGAAGATAACGCCGATGGTCTCTCCGCCAAGTTTTGTTTTGACATCTTTCGCAATCGCTTCTACCGATGCGTAATTGCCCTGTGCCCTCGCCACGATTGATTCCGTTACCGCGATAACATCTTTGTCACGCAACTCAAATCCTTCACTTTTTGCCGCTTCTAATACGCTTTCCGTAACGATTTTTACAAGGTCATCGCCCTCCCGGATAATGGGACAACGGATACCTCTTGATACGGTTCCTACTTTTCTTTCCATAATTATATTTACTCTCCCTTCTCTTCTCTTAAATCCACAAAATGCTCTATTGTTTCTTTTTTGTTCAGGACACGTTCGATTCTGTCGTGTAAATCCTGAGCATTAAATGGTTTCAAAACATAATCGTTGATTCCAAGCTTGGAACTTTCCAGAATAACATTTTTTTCTCGTTGTGATGTAAGCATGATAACAGGGATTTTCTCGCAATTTTCCATTTTGCGAATATCGCGCAGCGTTTCTACGCCGTCTTTCAATGCCATCTGGACATCCAGCAATATTAAATCAGGAGGAGTCTTCTGTTTCAGATATTGCAGGGCGCGTACTCCCGAATTTACAGGAACTACATTATATTTTCTCTTCAATTCCTGTTCAATGGTAGCCAGACTGATGCTGTTATCATCAACGGCCAGTATTGTGAATTTTTCTTCCACTTACAATCAATCCTCCTTTTGAATTTCTTCAATTAGTTTTTGCAGTACCTGTTCCGCTTTATCATCTTCATATAATTTGAGAAGTTCCATTACTTTTTCAAGTTGAGTTTCCGTATCGGCATCCAGCTGATATTCCAGAATATGTTCTATCATATTGGAACATTCTTTTGACTGAAAGTTTTCCAGATGATTCAAAGCAGTTTCAATTTCCTGTAATAAAGCCGGCTTTTCCATTTTCTGTTCTTTTGCTTCGCGGTTTTTTTCTGCTTTTCGGTCTTTCTCAAGATAATTTCTGATATATTCTAACTGTTCTTCATATTCGGCCAAAAGTTTGCCCGCATGGCTGTCAACAAATGTAAAATCTTCTCTGTTTATCGCTTTTTCCTGCTCTCTTGCTCTGTTGGAAATACGCATTGCGCCCACATTGGCGGAAGCGCTTTTTAAACCGTGCACTTCAATTCCATAGCCTTTGTAGTCCTGTTCTTCCAGAAGTTCTTTCAAAACGTTCAGTTTACGTTTTCCGTCCAGACAGTACAGGTTTAAAAGTTCTTTGTATTCTTCCGCGCTGCCTGAATAATGTTCAACCACTTCGTCCGTGTCAATTCCTTCAATTAATATCTTCTGAAATTCCAGGAATTTATCGCTGTCTGATTGTAAATGTTTTAACCATGATTTTCCGGTCATGCGGTTTTCTTTCGGAATCCATTTCAGAAGTACCATATGTAAAGCTTTTCTGTCAAGCGGTTTTGTAATAAAATCCTGGAATCCGTTGGAGAGGAAGTTTTCCCGTACGCCGTCCATTGCGTTCGCTGTCAGTGCGATGATGATTGGCAGTTTTCTGTCTTCCCCATAGTCGTTTCGAATATTCTGTACCGTTTCGATACCATCCATCTCGGGCATCATATGGTCCATAAAAATAATATCAAATTGTGTATCGCGGACAAGCCTGATTGCTTCCATTCCACTTTCGGCTTCCGTTATTTCCAGTTCGTAAGACTGTAAAAAGGACCTTGCAACTTTTCTGTTAATCTGATTATCATCCACTACCAGCACTTTGTAGTCTTTTACCGTAAAAGGTTCCAGCGTTTCCTCTTTTTTAACTTCTTCTTCAGGTATTTCTGACAACGGTTTATCATTCGTAATCTTTTGCGGGATTTCCACAATAAACGTGGAACCTTCGCCGTAAACGCTTTCTACCTTAATGGAGCCATCCATCAGTTCCACAAGATGTTTCGTAATGGAGAGTCCGAGTCCCGTTCCTTCTACGCTCCGGTTTCTTTTGGAATCAAGCTGTCTGAAATTATCAAAGATTCCTTCTAAATCTTTTTCACGAATACCGCATCCGGTGTCTTCAATCCGGAAAGTCAGAAGTTCCGTACCTTCTGTATTTCCCTTCATTCCCGTGACGGAAATTTTTACATGTCCCTGTTTGGTAAATTTCAGAGCATTGTTCAGAATATTAATGAGTATCTGTCTGATTCTTCCTTCATCCCCGAGATAACGACAGGGAATTGTCATATCGTATTCGCTCATCAGCATGAGCCCGCGCTGTGAAGCGACGATATCCATCATATTTAAAACTTCGTTGACCAACGTTTTGATATGATATTCCGTCGGCACAAGCTCCATTTTTCCCGCTTCCACTTTGGATAAATCGAGAATGTCGTTAATCAGCGCCAGAAGATTGCGTGAAGAAGATTTGATATCACAGGCATAATCGTGTACCTTTCGTCCCTTGCTTACTTCCATAATAATATCGCTCAGCCCTACGATAGCATTCATCGGGGTGCGGATTTCATGAGACATATTGGCGAGAAACGCGCTTTTGGCGATATTGGCCTGCTCTGCCTGTTCGCGTACACGCTTAATCTCTTCTATGTAATTTCTTGTATTCGTTACGTCCAGAATCAGGATAACATATCCTTTGTTTTCACCATACCTGTCCGGTATCTGTCTGACGTGTCCCTGATAAAAAGAACCGTTTAAACTAAATTCCTGTTGTACGTTTTCGCCTAATATATCAGAGGGAAAACCTTCCAGTTCTTCAATATGTTTTCCTGCCATCTGACTGCTCAGTTCAGGAAAAATTTCGGCTGCGGCGGGATTATAGCTGATAATCCGTTTATGTTTGTCGATTGCAATTACGCCGTCGCTCATACTGTCGAGCAGAATGCCGGAAGCCAGATTACTGAAATCGTAAACTTTTCTGCTCCAGATTAAAATCACTACGCTGGAAAGGATAAGACCTAATATAAACGGCGTAGAGTCGTATCCGTTGGTCAGTTTTAAGACATAGGAACATAATGCGATTACGGGAATAAAAGACAGAATTAATATCAGTTTATATTTTCTGTCCGCCGCATAATCCGGTTTTTTGATACAGACATGAATCAGGGCATACAACGTAAAAGCATAGGGAATAATTGTTCCGCACAGCAGAAAAAGCCAGTAGCCGGGGCCATATTCCAGAACCAGATATCCATGTCCGGCTGTGGTATGCTGCCAGTCTATCTGACGATAATAATAAGGATGTAAGTCACAGGTAAAAACAAGCCCTATGACGATTACGTCGAGTACCTTCAGAACGTTCAGTATTTTTACCGGTACTTTTTCGAAACAATAGCTGAACATAAAATAACAGTATGTGATGGGAATCAGCATTGAGCCCAAATACTGTATTTTTACGGCCACTATGGCAGCATCCGCCGCAGGAGCCGTAAGTTCCAGCATATATCCGACATTCTGTATCAGAGAACCCATCAGAAAGTACTGCATTAACTTCTGGTCTCTGGTACCGTCGCCTTTTATCAGAAGATATAATGCAGTAACAATCGCACTGATACTCAGAATACCAAGTCCTAAAAACGCGATACTCATCATGTATCACCACACATTATATATTTTGTCAGTTTTAAAGTAAAAACCCATACTCATAATATCAGTAAACGCGTTATCTGTCTACAAAAAGTTAATCGAAAAACCCTCCTTTCTTTCCGGCAATATAGAGAGAAAAGTTAAACTTCCGTATTCCCATTTCTTCTGTTTTGTTTTCTATGCGGCCGGAGTAAACGTCCATCCAGTAAGAAGCTTTCGTCTGGTAAAAAGGATTTCTGTTTTCGTCCAACAGAATTGGAGCAGCGTCGGCCGAAAGAGTGGAAAGATAATATTCGTTTGCCGTCGTACTTGTGTATGTGTCCGGATTTGTGTCATCCGTACTGATTGGATTCAGATTATAACGGGCTATCCAGTAGTCCGGATGGGCAAAGGACAGACCGATATAAAATACGGTAACGACCGCCACGCTGTAAAAGAACAGCGGGAAACGCCGGAAATAAATAAAAACCGTGATGCCTGTCATCAGAAGAAAAATGACTGCAAGCGCCCATAGTACGAAGATTCGGAGAAAAGTAAGACGATAAGCGGCAATATACATAAACATCCGAAGCGCGCTGGATAAAATCATAATAAAAGTACAGCCGCTGATAATGGTAAGAATCACCTTTAAGATAAGATTATCCTTAAAAAAATGCAGGCAGACCAACACAATCAGCAGATTAATCAGGCAGACGGCAAGGAGCTGAAAAAATCCCTCTCTTGCATAATGGGCATAAGTATAACCGCCTGGAAGTTTCATATTGCCGATGAACAGATAAAAAATCTGTATAAAGCTGAACAGCAGATAAATTACGGAGAGCATTCCGGTAACGGTTATCGCGATAACGGGTTCGCCGATTCTGTGGTCAGAATCTTCTTCCGGTATGTGCTTTTTGCATACGGCGGCCAGGAGCGCGTAAGACACGAAAAACACTGTTATGACAAGAAAGCTGATTTTGAAAATTTCCAGAAAAGAAATATCGAAACACATAAGCTTATTTATCATGTTGCTGAATACAACGTCGGCGCTGCATAACAGGGATGTCATCATAATGAGTAACGGAATGGAAAAAGAAATTCCAATGATAATATATAAAATATAGTCTTTCTTTTGGCTTTTTTTCTGTTTTTGGGCATCATAAAAAGAAGCCAGGTCAATCAAAGGACAAATCAGGCATGTAACGGTTCTTCCCATCGTGCGCAGAATGGCTCCGAGATATTTCGGAAGGTTCCATTCGGCATCATAATATATCGTATGCAGTATCAGAATAAAACTCAACAGAAAAATGCCGAGTTTATTCATCAGTAAAAGCGGTAACGAATCCGTACAGCAGTTGGAAATGCCGAGCAGCATGATGCTAATCATGAAAAAGAGACTGTCTTTTTTGTATGGAACCCCTAACTTTTTCATAGATAAGAAGAAATAGCAAAAGGTTCCTGCGGCGAAAAAAGGGTAAGTGATACCCGAAGCATTCCGATACAGACAGAATGCGTAGAAAAGAGCGTACAGGATGCTGGCGGGGCAAAAAAGGAAAATTGTTTTTTCATCTGTCTGGTCAGTATGGTCTCTTCTTTTTTCTCTTCTTCTTTTCTGATTTCTTCCTGCCTGAAATAATTGTTTACGGTATAAGCATTTGACGGATTGTTCTGAAAAGTTTCATTCATGTTTCATTTCTCCTTTCTCTTTTTGGGCTGCTTGTTTTGACCCGATATAAAATCAGTTTTCCGTGTCTTCTTCTTCCTGTATATATTGCAGAATATCGCCGGGCTGGCAGTCCAGCGCCTTACAGATTGCTTCCAGTGTGGAAAAGCGGATTGCTTTTGCTTTGTTGTTTTTCAAAATGGAAAGGTTGGCAAGGGTAATGTCCACTTCACCCGCAAGTTCCGTCAGGCTTTTTTTGCGCATTGCCATTACCACGTCCAGATTGATGATAATTGCCATTTTATAACCACGCTCCTTCCCTATATCGTTAAGTCATTGTCAAGTTTATAGATAATCGCTTTATCAAAAACCCGCGCCAGCACTTTGCTGAACAGCCCCGCAATGACAAAGACAAGAATGACAATAAAAATGGCCGGTGTAATATAGATAAAAAGGCGGCAGGCCGTTATCAGTGCGATGCAGAAACTGTAAATGCTCATCTTATCGAGACTATTTACATTTTCCTTAATAAAACAATCGTCCCGGATGACGGAAAGAAACATTTTGCGCAGTTCGTGAAGTATCAGGACTGCAAAAATGCCCGAAAGAAAAAGCACGACGAGCAGAGAATAATAATTGTCTCTGAAATAGGAATTGTATTTTCCGTAAAACTTAATGGAAAACGGCAGGGTAATGGTTGCAAAAATACCCGCAAAATACATAAAATCCAGTAAATATTTGGTGAACAGCGTAAGTTTGTCTTTCATGAATGACCTCCTGCTTCCTGTCAATATTTTGAACGGTTGAATAAATGGGATTCCCGTTTTCCATAATATAACACTGTAAATCATGAATGTCAACAAATATTTATTGAAAAACAATAAATAATTATTTTTCTACGATAATATGAAAAAAAGTGGATATATGATAAACTTTTTATGAACCGGAATCGTTATTTAAGTGTAAGACGTTTTACGAAGGGAAAAGAAAAGGTGACAGATAAAGAACTGATTTGCAAAGTTCATAACGGGGATAAGGAATCTCTGGATGTCATTATTCGGAAATACTATAATGAGATTTATCGGTTCTGCCTCTATCTGACGGGGCAGGAAACGGATTCTTATGATATTGCACAGGATGTATTTCTGAAATTTATCAGACATGTGGATTCCTATCAATATAAGAATCTGAAAGGTTATCTGCTTATGATTGCACGCAATTCCTGCTATGATTATTTTCGGCATAAAAAAGAAACGGTCTGTATCGAAGAAATAGAAGAAACGGGAAAAGAAGATACGGAAATCATGCGGGTAGAGGATGAACTGGTGCTGCGGCAGGCGCTCATCGGTATTTCTCCGGAGCAGAGAGAAGTGGTTATTCTGCGGATTCAGGGAGGATTCAAATATACGGAAATCGCGAAAATGCTCGGTTGTAATCTTTCGACGGTTAAGTCGCGCTATTTCCAGGGAATCCAAAAGTTGAACAGATTGTTGAAAGAAGGCATGGTATCGCATGAAAAGAATTGAAAGAGATATTCGGGAACAGTTCCGCATAACAGACCGCAACGTCGCGATTGACGAAAAAAGAAAAGAAGAATCTTTGTCTTTTCTGCAGAAGGAGTTTTCAAAAAAGAAGGCAGGCATTTTGCACAGCAGAAAAAAAATATTGCTGCGGCAGTTTTGGTATATGGACAAATCCATGTTTGGAATCCATATCGTATTTTGTATTCTTTCCCTGGCATTCATCGTGTTTCTGCATGAATACGCGGGAAATGGCAATTTGTCAGTCATAGAGGAAGAGGATATTATTCTGACCGCTACGATAGTATCCTGTATTCTCGGGGTGATTTCCATTTTGGGAATTGTCCATGTTTTTTATGCGGGAATCGCGGAACTGAGCGAAAGCTGTTATTTTAATGTACGGCAGATGGTCGCTTTCCGGATGTTTTTGTCTGGCATTATCAGCCTTACCATTCTGACCATTGACATATTGTTTATCGGAATGCGGTGGAAGATGAACCTGCTTCGGGTTGGTCTGTACATTTTCGTACCATTTCTCATAACGGAATGCTTCTGCCTGATGATAGTTTTATCCGAAGCCGGAAGAAAAAACATTTATCCGCTCGTGGCGGCAGGTATATTTTCCGTCGCAGTAAACGGTTTTCTGGCTGTCTGGCAGGAATTATACCGGATGACGGCGCTTTTCGTGTGGGGAATCGCTTTTGTTATCGGCCTGTTGTTGTTTGCGGTACAGATGAATATGTTATTCCGGGGGATTGAGAAAGGGGAAATCTTATGCACGAATTAGAGCTTGTGGAACTTCATAAAAATTTTCAGGACAAAGCAGCCGTACAGAACGTCAATATGCGCCTGCAAAACGGTGTTTACGGATTGCTTGGAGAAAACGGCGCCGGAAAGACAACTTTAATGAGAATGATATGCGGCATTTTAGAACCGTCGAAAGGGGAAATTTTGTGCGACGGCATGAAAATCAGCAAGATGGGGGGGGAATATAGGAGTCTGTTAGGATATCTCCCGCAGGATTTCGGTTATTACGAAGACTTTACCGCAAATCGGTTCCTGCATTATATGGCGGCCTTAAAGGCGCTCCCGGAAGATTATGCCAGAGCAAGAATCGAAGAACTGATGGAAATGGTAGGTCTGACCGAGGTCAGAAAAAAGAAGCTGAAAACCTTTTCAGGCGGCATGATTCGAAGAATCGGCATTGCACAGGCGTTATTGAACGACCCGGAAATTCTCGTCCTGGATGAGCCTACTTCCGGTCTGGACCCGAAGGAGCGGGTGCGGTTTCGGAATATTATAAGTTCCCTCGGAAAAAACAGACTCGTAATTTTATCAACGCATATTGTTTCGGACGTGGAGTATATCGCGGATAATATTATGATTATGAAAAACGGCAGAATGATACGCACCGGGACGGAAAGTTCCATCGTTGAAGAAGGAAAAGACTTTGTCTGGAAATGCCTTGTATCGGAAAAAGAGGCGGATATGCTGAACGCAAAATATATCGTGAGCAATTTGAAACATCAGGGGGCGCAGGTGGAACTTCGTATCGTATCGAAGGAAAAACCGACGGAAAATGCCGAAAGACAGGATGTGACACTGGAAGATATTTATCTGTATTTAACCCTTGCCTGAGAAAATTTTCAGGAAAAAGAATGACAGGGACGATGGATGCAGGGAATATGCGGAAAGGGGAAATGGATAAAATGAAATTATATCGGATGGAATTATATAAATTGTGTCACAGAAAAATCGTATATGCGGGAACGATTTTCCTGACGGTTGTTTTACTGCTTTTTTATTCGATGAAGATTTCGGAAGAATGGGCTTATGTCGATGGGGTTCTGTATGAAGGCTTTGAAGCCATACAGAAGAACAGAGAGATAACGGAAGAATTTAAGGGTCTTCTGACCGATGAGAAAGTGGATGCAATTGTGGAAAAATATGGGTTTCCGCAGGAAGTTGAAAGAAATTACGGTGGTTTCCGGGACGGCAATTACCTGAGCGCATTTGTCACGGACTTCCTGACAGACGGCTATATGAGGGGATGGGGAGAAGGAGAATATCAGATATCCACCAGAACTTATCCGATTGCGGAAACGGAACTCGGGGCGGCAAAAGAGTTGACGGGACAGGAAATCATACTGGAATATTCAAATGGGTGGTCTGTTTTTGAAGAGTTGTTAAACGGCGGTACGATTCTTTCCAGTATTTTAATCATACTTATCGTTTCGGTTCTGTTTGCGGGCGAAAGGCAGGCGAAGATGGTTCCGTTACTGTTTACGACCAAAGAAGGCAGGCAAAAAGATATCCGTATCAAAATTGCCGCGGCTTTTACGGCAGCAATTACTATTTGGCTTGCGGTCACAGCGCTGGATTTGATTTTGTGTGGATATGTTTACGGATATGACGGATTGGACAATCTGGTCGGAACGACGAAAATAATCGGCTCTATCGTAGCGCAGGGATGGTCCGTGAGTGTCTGGACCGTCAGACATTATATAGCGGTTATTGTATTTCGTTCTTTCGTCGGCATTATGACGCTGTGCGCGACGACAATTTATATTTCCGCGGGATGCCGCACTTCATTCCATGCGGTATCCATTGCCGCAATTGTCTGGGGAATGCCGCTTCTTCTGTGGTTCCTGCTGCCAAACGGCTTTGTTTTCTCTCTGGTGCGCGTGCTCATTTATGCGACGCCGCTTTATCATAGTATGTGTAATTCTATTTTTGACATCAGCACAATCTGGGTAATCCTGGCGGAAATTGCGGCAGTCTGGTCGGTATTTTGTGTTTTCCGCGGGTATTTAAAATACAGGAGGCAGCAGGCCGCATAAATGATAAAAGGGAGAATTTTATGGAATTATATCGGATGGAATTGTATAAATTATGTTTCCGGAAATTTTTCATCGTTCTGTCAGTCGTTATTGCCGGTATCCTGATTCTCACGTTCGGCATCCAGGTCATGGATGAAGAAGCGACGGTGGACGGCATCACTTATACAGGATATGAAGCGGTACAGGTAAATAGGAGGATAACCGAAGAGTTTAAAGGTGTTCTGACGGATGAAAAAATACAACAAATCGTTGAAAAATATGGTTTACCCCAAAAAGTTGAAGAGGGATGGGGTTATTTCCGGGACGCGAATTTTCTGAATGAATTTGTGATGAATTATCAGACGGACGCTTATATCTACGATTGGAATGATTATCGTGCGGCATCCGTCGTTTATCGGATGGTCGAGACGGATTTGGGCAAGGTCATGGAGCTGACCGGAGAAGAAATTGTCCTGGAGTATTATAAAGGATGGCGGGTCTTTTTCACAATATTGCAGTTTGGAATGATACTGGGAAGCATACTCGTCATTCTTACGATTTCGCCTCTTTTCGCAAATGAAAGCCAGATTAACATGCTGCCCCTGCTGTTTACGACAAAGGAAGGGCTGGAAAGAGACATTACGGTAAAAATACAGGCAGCCTTCACAGTATCGTTCGGCATCTGGCACGGCATTTTTCTGCTCGACTTGCTGCTTTGCGGCATCGTTTACGGGTTTGACGGACTGGCCTGTTATAACGGCATGGCACTCGGCTATCTGCTGCCCTGGCCGGAAAGGATGATACCGTTATCGAACTATATGATGATGGTCGTTTTGCTCTGCTTTTTGGGTGTTTTATCACTCTGCGCCATAACGATGTGCATTTCCTCTCATTGCAAAACTACTTTTCATGCCGTATCGGCAACGGCAATTTGTTGGGGCGCGCCAATACTCATCCAACTGTTTTCAGGTTTTTCCGGCATCGGAAAACTGCTTACCGCGGCGCCGGTTTTTATGGTAATCAGTGAAGCATTTGACGATTGTTATGATTTTTGGCTGATGCCTGCGGGGATAGCGGTTCTGGTTATGCTGTTTTGTGTTTGCAGGGTGCGTTGGAGATACAGGATATTGATAAACGCCTGTCAGTAATATTCCAATACCGCATGAAATTCCATATTTCCATGAACGGGAGCGCTTACATCCGGAAGGCTCCCGTCAGGGGAAGTCCATTGCACGAGTCTGGCAAAATCGAAATCCACTTCGGGAAAAGACGGAAGATATTCTCCGTCAAAAACATATAACGTATCATAAACCGTATTTTCGGTATACAAAGTAATCTGGTGCACCGGGATGTCTTCTATCCAGGCTTTGTCCAGAAATTCTTTGCGCATGAGGATATATTCGGTTAAAAAGGCGATTTCCGTTTCCCTGTCCGCGATATCTTCATGCAGACGGTACTCATCTTCCCAACGGACTCTGTCCATCTCTGCGGAAGCGTCGGTCCATTCGGAAAGCTGCGGAAGCACGTCCTCTGCGAGTAACGGCAGGTAATCGCTTATTTCATCGGCATAGCAGGCAGTCAGTTCCTTATAAAATTCCGGTTTCACATACAGCGCGGAAAACCAGACGGAGGAATCTCTGTGCGCCGCGAGTCTGGTCAGTCTGTTCGGGGAAGAAGAAATATGTCCGAGATAGGCGGGCGCGTTTCCCCATGTCACATCATAATCCCACACGGGTCCCACATATAGTTTGTCACTTATGGCGTCGATATCCTTGTAGAAAAAAGAGCTTGCCACGCCGCCGTCATAATTGGCGGTCACTTCTTCCAGCAGATATTTCCGCACAAAAGAGTCCAGGTCGATAAACTCCGTATAGTATCTGCCGCTGTTTTGGTCGATGCCGTCAGGCGACAAAATGGCATTTTCCACACCCTGTATATATGCGTCGATATAAGCGATTTGGTTTTCCGAAGCATGTTCCGGTGAACGGAGAATAAAAGATTCTTTGGCATCGGTAATAAAATAGCTTCCGTGCTCTTCTATTTCTTTCAGAAAGCGGTCATCGAAATCCCGTTCTATCAGATATCCTCCTGAAATATCATCGGGTTCGTTCGGAATCTGTTTGGCTTTGGTCGTATCGCTCCATGCCGTTTCATAAAGTGTGAAGTCTTCGTTGTTATTTACGATTTTCGTTGCTTTTTCCAGATTCGTAATGTTGAGACGGTTCTTTTTTACTTCGATTTTTTCCGTTACATAGTAATTTCCGACATATTCACCGTTTAAATATAAATCAACGAATATGCCGTCTTCCGATTGCGCCAGTCCGAGATGGCCGGCAAGATTTCTGGAAAGCGCATTGCGCAGAAGCGTAGGGTCGGCGGAATTGGAAATAAAAACCCATTTTTCGGCGGAAGGCATTCCGAGAAAAGGAACGGATTCAGGCAGTTTTATCTGATACGGTTTTTTCTCAAATTCCGTGTAGGATGTGTTGCCTCTGCCTTTGATATAGGTGAGCGGATAGTCAAAACTGACGGTTCCGTCTGCTTCCAACACGGTAATATGTCCCGTCTCTCTCACATCTTTGTCCGTGTTAATGAGTTCCGATGTACCCGATTCCGTGTCGATGAAGACCGCCGGAATATTTTCGGAGCGCATCCAGACGATGGAATCGGGTTCGATATCGCCGAAAACTTCCGCTTCCTCATTTTGACAGCCGGAAGGAAGAAAAGCATAATAACGTCCTCCTTTTTCCCAGAGGGAGATTTTCTGACCCGCCGCGATGACACAGTCTTTTGCCGCTCCGGCTTCCGTATTTTCAGACGGAATATTTTTATTCCGGAAATCGGAAAGTTTATTCAGTCCGAGTAACAGAATGGAAGTGATGATGATTAAAATACAGTATGTCCAGTTTCTTTTCATTGTAAATGACCGTCTTTCCTGTTTATCTGAGAATCAGTCCGACCGGACAGTGGTCCGAGCCCATCACATCTTTGTAGATGAGCGCATCCTGCAGCCGGTCTTTTAAAACTTCCGAAGTGACAAAATAATCAATGCGCCATCCCGCATTTTTCTCTCTTGCATGGAACTGATAAGACCACCAGGAATATGCGCCCTCCAAATCGGGATAAAAGTAGCGGAAAGTATCGAGCAGGCCGGATTGTGTGATGGTGGTGAATTTCGCCCGCTCTTCATCTGTAAAACCGGCATTTTTCCGGTTTGTTTTCGGATTTTTCAGGTCGATTTCCTGATGAGCCACGTTTAAGTCGCCGCAGAAAATGACTGGTTTCTTTTCTTCCAGTTGCTTGATGAAATGAAGAAAATCGTCTTCCCATTGCATACGATAAGCCAGTCTTGTCAGTTCGCGCTGAGAATTGGGGGTATAAACGGTCGTTACATAAAACTCCGGAAATTCCAGTGTGATAACGCGTCCTTCATGGTCGTGTTCTTCGATACCGATTCCGTATGTAACGGATAGCGGTTCTTCTTTTGTGAATATGGCCGTACCGGAATATCCTTTTTTCTCGGCATAATTCCAGTATTGATGGTAGCCGGGCAGTTCCAGTGTAATCTGTCCTTCCTGCAGTTTCGTTTCCTGCAAGCAGAAAATATCCGCATCCGTTTCTTTGAAGAAATCCATGAATCCCTTGCCTGTGCAGGCCCGCAGACCGTTTACGTTCCATGATATCAGTTTCATATTTATTTGTTCTCCCTTCTTTTGACCGATTCGACATTGGCAGATATTCTCTGCCTGTTTTAAAGTCATTTATTCGGATAATATTCTAAAATATCTTCCTGTACGATGCGTTCCGAAAGTTCGTACATATTTTGGATTTTCGTCTGATAATTTTCTTTGGTCAGTCTGTTTTCCCCTGCAATCAGTTTGTTGCAGATGACCTGATTGATATCTTTGGAAAAATGAATCATATCCATATACAGATTCAGGTCGGTAATGATTTCTTCCTCATCCTGATAATAGTAAATCTCCACGTTATCGTATTCCAAAAGCGCGGCGATTGTCTGCTCTTCGTTATAAAGATAGGCATCCCGTTCGCCGCTCCGGTAAATATTGTCCCACCAGAGCATGGAGTAGGGCGGGAAGAAAAATTTAAACGTCGTTTCGGGATGGTTTTGAACCATATCTGTCAATAACGCGATGTTTCCGGCGAGTTCGTCCGCATAATAAGTCTTGTCCCGCATGGGTTTTACGGTAGAAAGGCGGTTGTACATTCCGGTTGCGAGTTCCGCGCTGAAAAATTTCCATTGGGCCCAGTTATAAGAATTTCCTTCGTCATAGTCGCTTTTGAATGAAAACGCCAGCATATAAGGAATTTTTTCAAAAATGATGTCTTTGTTCAAAAGATAGGGATAATCGTTCAGGTAATTCGTATCGTACAGATACATGGGGCAGCCGGTGGATTCGTAAGTCGTTTCCGTGCTGGCGCAGAGCGAGGAAGGGTCAATGTTGTAAAAAACGTATCTCAGATTCCGGTTGTCGTAAGCCACATCGAGCAGATAGCACAGGTCGGCTGTTGCGCCGTAAGAACGGATTGCTTTGATGGCGCTGCATCCGAAACCTGCGTCGAACCATTTATTGTTATAATTTTCACAGACGGAAGAGCCGACAATCAGGCTGTCGTAATCGAAATTGCGCAGCGTCCCGACGCATTGATATTCTTTGTCCGTGAGCACGCTTTTCAAGCCCGGAAGCGGCTTATGATATTGATAAAAAGGGTCAAATATCACTACGACTGCGATAACGATTATCAGCAGCAGGATGCTTCGTATGAAAAAAGATTTGATAAATTTTTGTTCCGTCATGGATGTTTTTATACCTCTTATTCCGTCTGCTCAGGCAGACATCCATCAAATATTGAAGAAATATTCTTTAATCAAAAGTTAAAATATAAAAAGGTGCTGACCTGGGATAAGGAAACGACGCACCAGAGGAAAACAAGCGCAACTGCCCAACATTTGGTGGAAGTGAGTTTTCCGCTTTCCGCAATTTCCAGCACATTCTTACGGGTAATCATAAAGAAGGACAGGCCAAGATACAGCAGGAGCAATCCCAGATACGCATAACCCACAAGCTGCGGCGCCAGAATGCCGAGCGCTTCCTTTATAACATAAAATTCCGGAATATCAAGCGTTTTGGCTATTTCAAACATTTTTCCCGTATAATTGAACGCGCCAAGATTCCGGAACATCTGTATTGCGCCCGCCATACTCTGGCTTCTGAAAAAGAACAGCGAGAGATTAAAAAAGCTGAAAGTTAAAAGCCATCCGAGCCAGGCCGGAATATGAAATCTGGCGGGGTGCTTTTCCTCCCGTCCCCGGATGCCGACGATTCCGAGATTATCCCAGACAACGAGCAGTCCCTGCATCGTGCCCCAGGCGATATAAGTCCAGGCTGCCCCGTGCCAGAGGCCGCTCAGGAAGAAGATGATAATCGTGTTTAATATGGTCCGCATCTTTCCTTTTTTGCTGCCGCCGAGCGGGATATAGACATAAGTGACAAAAAAGCGGGAAAGCGTTATATGCCATCTCTGCCATAATTCCTTTACGGAACAGGCAAGATAAGGAGAATTGAAGTTGACGGGCAGAATAATATTGAACATTCTGCCGAGCCCCATCGCCATGTCGGAATAGCCGCTGAAATCAAAGTATATCTCAAATGTATAAGCCAGAATCACGAGGACGGTCGAAGGCGTGTCCAGACTGAAAGTCTGCGCGAATCCATAGTTTACGACGAGGGCGAGCACATCCGCCAGCAGAATTTTTTTGCCGAGACCGAGAACAAACAGGATAATGCCCTGTGAAAAGTTGTGCGCATTCAGCTTTCGGTTCGCCGTGTCCTCAAACTGCGGAATCATTTCTTTGTACAGAACGATTGGCCCCGCGACCAACTGTGGAAAGAAAGTAACGAAAGTGACATAGTTGACGAAGGAATAATGCTCAGCCCTTAAAAGACAGCGGTCTATGATAAAGGAGAGCTGTTGAAAGGTAAAAAAACTGATGCCGAGAGGCAGCAGAATATGTTTCAACGTAAAATCCGCGTGAAAAGCAAGATTCAGATTTTCGATGAAGAAGTCATAATATTTAAAATAAAAGAGCAGCCCGAGATTAAAGATAAGCCCGGCGAACAGCCCGATTCGGTTCAGAAGTTTTGTCCGTGCATAATTTGCTTGTGCATAATTTGCTTGGGCAAAATTTGCTTGGGCAAAGGTAAGAAGCCAGCTCAGAAAATAGTTGAACAGAATGCTCGTTATGATGATGGCCAGATAATAGACGTTAAAGTAGCCATAGAACCATAAGGACATACCGGCCAGAAAAACTTTGGCCAGTTCGTAACGTTTATAATGATTCAGCCCATACCAGCCAAGCAGCGTAAAGGGCAGAAATATAAATATAAAAAGATAAGAATTAAACAGCATAGCTTCTCCAGGTCAGTTCATCAAAATTTTAAATATGGTATAGTATACCAAATTAGGAAAAAGGTTACAATGTCTAATAGAAAGGAGTCTTGAATATGAGCGAAAAAAAGATATGGATAGTATTTACAATCGGTCTGATTTTATGTATTCTGAGCGGCTGCGGAGACAGCACGCCGACGGGCGAGATGGTGAACAGGCAAAAAAGCGTCACGGAACAAAATGAAATGTTGGAAATTCCGGTCGGAAGCTCGCAGGTGAAAAATGAAGAACAGGATACAAAAAAGACATTTCCCATCTTATCCGAACTGCGGGAAGAGGTAAAAGAGGAACTGGGCGAGCGCTACTGGCCTGAAATACCCCTGTCGGAAGAAGAACTGGAACAGAAAACGGGCATTTCGCGGGATATGTATATAGAATATCTTGCGGAAAACGCGGATACGGAAGCAAATGTGGATATGATGATTATTATTCATGCCAAAGAAGATTATGTTGGGACCGTCGAGCAGGCTTTGGAAGATTACCGCATAAGAATGATTGAGGAAAACAGGAAATACCCCCAGAACTGGTGCAAGGCAGAGGCTTCCCGGATGGAGACGATTGAAAATTATGTCTGTTTTGTTCAATTGGGAGCGGACACGAGCATCGTTTCGGGCAAAGGAAAGGAGGACATCATTTCCTACTGTCTCGAAGAAAATGAACGGGCGGTCGATATACTGGAAAAGGCTATCTTCCGATAGAAAGGCTGTCTTTCGACAGCCTTTTTCAAAAGGATTAATGACAATGGCCGCCGCAGCGGCTGCAGTCTCCGCCGCATTGTAAGGATTTTCCGTTTTTCTTATCCCGCACCATGCTTCTGACTGCCAGCCCGACGGCCGCGGCTATAATTGCAAGAACAATGAGTGTACCCATGATAATTTTATACCTTCTTTCTATTTTCCCATATTGACGTTTAACTTTAATGACTTACTTTCCGCAAAAGGTCTGAATATCAGATAAAGGAAAGTGATAATGATGAAAATGGAAACGGCCGTTCCGATGCCGAAAGTTCCTGTTGCAAAAAGAGCGCCAAACTGATATACGCACAAGGATACGAGCCAGGCTAGGCCGCACTGATATCCGATGGCGAACCAGAACCATTTCCGGTTGTTCATTTCTCTCCTGATGGCGCCCATTGCAGCAAAACAGGGAGCGCACAGAAGATTGAATACGAGGAAAGAGTAAGCTGCAGCCGCCGTCATGCTTCCTGCAAGCTGTCCCCAGATTTCCGCTCCGTCTTCCGCAACTTCCGCAAAACCGAATAACATACCGAGAGCGCCTACGACATTTTCTTTGGCAATCAGGCCGGTTGCCGCCGCTACCGCCATTTTCCAGTCACCCCATCCGAGCGGAGCAAAAAGAGGCGCAAGGACACCGCCGATGCCGGCCAGAATACTGCAATTCAGCTGTTCTGCTTCCAACATGCCAAAGGAGCCGTCTGTCCATCCGAAGCGCATGAGGAACCAGAGGACAATCGTAGATAACAGAATAATCGTTCCGGCCTTTTTGATGAAAGACCATCCGCGCTCCCACATGCTTCGAAGGACGCTGCCGACGGTTGGAAGATGATATGCCGGGAGTTCCAGGACGAAAGGAGCGGGCTCTCCCGCAAACAGTTTCGTTTTTTTCAAAATGATGCCGGAGCATATAATTGCCGCAATTCCTGCAAAATAAGCGCTCGGCGCAACCCACCATGCGCCGCCGAACATCGCTCCCGCAATCAGAGCGATAATCGGGAGTTTGGCGCTGCATGGGATAAAAGTAGTCGTTATAATGGTCATTCTGCGGTCGCGTTCATTTTCAATTGTCCGCGAAGCCATAATGCCCGGAACGCCGCAGCCTGTGCCAATCATAATCGGAATAAAGGATTTGCCCGAAAGCCCGAATTTTCGGAAAATCCGGTCCATAATAAAGGCGATTCGCGCCATATATCCGCAGCCCTCCAGAAAGGCAAGGAAGACGAACAAAACGAGCATTTGCGGAACAAAGCCGAGCACCGCGCCCACGCCGGCGATAATGCCGTCCAGAATCAGCCCCTGTAACCAGTCCGCACAGTCTATATTTATAAGAAAGCTTTCGACAGCGGGCGGAATGATTTCACCAAAAAGAACATCGTTGGTCCAGTCGGTCAGAACCGTGCCAACCGTCGTAACGGATATATAATAAACGATAAACATTACGATGGCGAAAACAGGCAGGGCAAGAATCCGATTCGTTACTATTTTATCAATTTTATCGGAAATTGTCAGCTTTTTTGTTTTGTGCCCTGTACAGCATTCCTCAATTACGGAAGAGATGTAAAGATATCTTTCGTTCGTGATGATGCTTTCCGCATCGTCGTCGTATTCTTTTTCCAGCGCGTCAATCATGATTGAGACATCGGGAATGTTTTGCAGCTGCCCGGCGATTTTATCGTCTTTTTCCAGAAGTTTGATTGCAAAGAATCGTTTCTGTTCTTCCGGGACAGTTTTATCGAGTTTATCTGTCGCGGATTGAATGGCTGATTCCAGGCTTTCCGTAAAAGTATGCGCTGTTTTCCGGATTTTCCCGGCAGCGGCGCATGCCCTGTTAACGGCTTCCTGAATACCCGTTCCCTTCAAAGCGGAAATTGCAACCACGTCACAGCCGAGTCTGCTGCCTAATTTATCCGTATGTATCTGTTCGCCGCTTTTTGCAACGATGTCCATCATATTAACCGCCATGACAACCGGAATGCCAAGTTCCAGTAATTGTGTGGAAAGATAAAGATTCCTTTCCAGATTCGTACCGTCAATGATGTTTAAGATAACGTCCGGTTTTTCTGAAAGCAGGTAATTTCTCGCTACGACTTCTTCTAATGTGTACGGGGACAGAGAATAAATACCGGGCAGGTCCGTGACGGTGACTTCTTTATTGCCCTTCAGTTTCCCTTCTTTCTTTTCGACCGTAACGCCGGGCCAGTTTCCGACAAACTGGTTCGCGCCTGTCAGTGCGTTGAATAATGTTGTTTTGCCGCAGTTTGGATTTCCCGCCAGTGCAATTTTAATTCCCATTTTTCACGACTCTCCTTTCTGTTTCTTTGCGATTTAATCGATTATTTCAATTAAATCCGAATCCGCTTTGCGGACGGATAATTCATATCCCCGCACCGTAACTTCGATGGGGTCTCCAAGCGGTGCGACTTTTCTTACATAGATTTCAACGCCTTTCGTTACGCCCATATCCATGATGCGTCGTTTTAAGGCGCCTTCTCCGTTAATTTTTACGACTTTCACCGTGTCGCCCGGTTTTGCGCTTCGTAATGTTTTCATACCGATGTTTCCGTCCTTTCCATGTTTTGGCATATGATGCCGGCCTGCGTTTTTAAATCAGGATTCCGTTCGCCAGTTTTCTGTCGATGGCAACGCGGGAACCCTTTATATTGACGATTAGATTTCCGCCGAGAGAGGAAATAACCGTTACATCGGCTCCCGATACAAATCCCAGTTTTTCGAGGAAGAGTCTGGTTTCCTCCTTGCCGGTTATTTTTTTGATAAAATTGGATTCTCCTTCTTTTGCAAATAATAATGGCATAATGTTCATCTCCTTTTTATGAAACGTTATAATCCAGCGGCCAGTGTATGACATCTGACACAATAGTTAGATATAACTAACTGACATATAAAGGTTAGCATAGGCTAACTATATTGTCAATGCGGTTTTTTCAGTTTTCCAATATTTCTGTTTTCAACAAAATGGAAGATAATTCCTTATTAGTTTTATACAAAATTCGGAATACTAAAAATGTTTAGTAAAAGCGTTAATTAGTGCATAATGTCGGAAAATAGTTTCGTTTTCTGAAAATATTGTGCAAAAACACAAAAAATGTTAAGATTCACCCAACAAAGAGCATCGTAAAATTGTCACGAAAATTTGTTACGGCGGCGAACGCGCAGGCCGGGAAAGAGAAACAAGGTTATCAGAATGAATATACATGATATTGCGAAACTGGCAGGCGTATCCGCTTCCACTGTTTCCAAAGTGATGAACGGAAAAGATAAAGATATCAGTGAGGAAACGAGAAAGAAAGTTTTGCGTGTAATCGAAGAAGAGAATTATGTTCCTTATTTCCGGTTTCTTGAGAAGGAGGGTATCAGAAGTCATCTCATAGGGCTTATTGTCAGAAGGCAGAACAGAGAGAGGGAGAACATTGTTCTGACGGCGGAAGAGGCGGCGAGGGAAAAAGGATACGGCGTTATTATCGGATATACGGACAGTGAAGAAGAAACGGAAATGCTTGTCAGGCAGATGATAAAAAGGAAAGCATCGGGGCTTCTCATTGATTCAACGAAATGGATTTCGGCAGGTAAACTGGAAGAATCCGTCGTTTATTTCTCCGAGACGAAGGAATTTGACGACAGAGAGAAAGCAGTTGTTTATTATCGGTTGTCGGAAGCGGCCGGTGTGGCGGTCAGGAAGCTTCTGCGGGAAGGACACCGGAAAATTGCCTGCATTATCCGGCATGGAGACAAGAGCATTTTGAACGGTTATCTGCATGCAATGCAGAACTCCCATCAGAAAGAGCAGCCCGCCTGGATATATGAAGGACATACGATGGGAGATATTGAGAAATACGGAATCCCGCAGGCGCTCAATGAGAATGTGACCGCGATTGTCTGCGGTTCCCCGGAAATCGCCTGCTGCATATGCAGAATCATGGAAAGAAGCGGGATGGTAATTCCGAACGAATTGTCGCTCGTTTCCATCGGCGATAACAAAATACTGGAACTTTCCGGCATCGGCATTACGGCGGTAAAACTTCCGAGTGAGAAAATGACGGAAACGGCATTCGCATATTTGTTTGAAATGATGCAGGAGAAAAAGGAAATCGAAGTCATAAAACGTCTGCCGCCCGTCATGATGGAACGAAACAGCATTAAGAAACCGGCGCAGGAAAAGCAGGGTGAACCGATTATTGTTGTCGGCAGCATGAATCTGGATGTCACGATTGAATGCTCCAGGACTCCGGTAGCGGGAGAGACGCAGCGGGCCGACAAAGTTCATATCTATTCCGGCGGGAAAGGAGGCAATCAGGCGGCCGGCGTCGGAAAGCTCGGCGGACAGGCCTATATGGTCGGATGTCTCGGAAATGACGTGGACGGAAAGCAGATATATACGGAGCTGATTGAGAATTGCGTTCATATGGAAGGCGTTTTTTTCGACAGTATGCTCCCAAGCGGGAAAGCTTATATCAGTCTGGACGAACGGGGCGAAAGCGCGATTGTCGTTTATCCCGGAGCAAATAAAAATTTGAGCATCAATCAAATCAAAAGATGCGGCTATTTATTTGAAAAAAGTAAATATTGTCTGCTTTCGCTGGAAATACCGGCTCCGATTGTGGAGTATACAATCCGGCATTGCAAGCGGAACAATACGGAAGTCATTCTGAAACCGTCACCGACAGATGAAATAAAGGACGAACTCCTGTCGGAAATCGCATATTTGGTGCCGAATGAAAAAGAACTTCATACGCTTGTTCCCGGAACGGAAAGTCTGGAAGAAAAAGCAGATATTCTGCTGCGGAAAGGTATTGAGAATATCATTGTCACTCTGGGAGCGAGAGGCTGTTATCTGAGAAACAAAGAAATATCCGTTTATTTTGAAGGGACCGGGTTCGAACCGGTGGATACGACGGGCGGGGCGGATTCCTTCATCAGCGCGATGGCGGTTTATCTGAGCGAAGGAAAAGAGTTGATTCACGCGATTGCATTTGCCGTTTATGCTTCGGGAATCAGCATTACGAGATATGGTGTGCAGCCGGCTTTGCCGGACAGAAAGGCGGTGGATGTCTACGAGGATGAAATTTATGCAAAATACAATGAGAAAAGGAGGGAGTTGGAAACAAGATGCAAAAGATTGTAGTAGTCGGCAGTTTGAACATGGACATCGTAATTGAAACGCCGCATATGCCGAAACGGGGCGAGACCATTTCCGGAAAAAATATCAACCGGGTTTCGGGCGGAAAAGGAGCCAACCAGGCTTATGCGCTCGGGAAACTTGGCGGCGACGTTACGATGATAGGAGCGGTCGGAAAAGATGCGGCGGGAGACGCGCTTCTACATAATCTGCGAAGCGTCAATGTGGACGTGTCGGGAATCAGGCAGATAGAGAACGAAACGACGGGACAGGCCTTTATCACGGTCGATGATGACGGAGATAATTCCATTATTATCATTGCGGGAACAAACGGACTGGTCACAAAAGAACTGATTGATGAGAAAGCGGATATTATCAAAGGCGGCGATATTATCATCATGCAGTTTGAAATTCCTCTTGATATTGTCGAATATGTGAAAGAAATGGCTGTCAGAGAAGGAAAAACGGTCATCGTTGACCCTGCGCCGGCGATACCCGGTTTACCGGAACATTTCTGGAACGGGATTGATTACATTAAGCCGAACGAGACGGAACTTGCAATTCTTACGGAAATGAACATGAAGACGAGGGAAGACCTTATAAAAGGGGCAAGAGTCATGATTGACAAAGGGGTGAAAAATGTCATCGTTACGCTCGGCAAAGAAGGCTGCCTGCTGGTCAGCCGGAACAAGGAAGAATTTTACGGTCCCTATCAGGTGAAAGCGGTCGATACGACGGCGGCGGGGGACAGCTTTACGGCGGCTTTTGCGCTTGCGCTCAGTCAGGGGAAACCCTATGGAGAGGCGATTATGCTAGGGCAGAAAGTTTCCTCTGTTGCGGTAACCAGAAAAGGCGCGCAGACATCGATTCCGACGATGCAGGAAGTGCAGACAATATGGAAGGAATGAAAGGAGAAAAGTACATGAGAAAGATAATTATTGATACGGACCCGGGAATTGATGATGCGCTGGCGATTCTGCTCGCATTATCCGCAAGAGAAGAACTGGATGTTCTGGCGCTTACAACGGTAAACGGAAACGTGGATGTTGAGAAAGTGACGAAAAATGCCTTTAAAATTCTGGATGTGGCGGGAAGAACGGATATTCCGGTTTATAAAGGAAACAGAAAACCCCTGATGCGGGAAAACAGCATGCCGGCGGACTGTCATGGAGATGACGGACTCGGAAACATCGGCGTGGCAGAAAGCGCAGGCGTTCCGGAAGAAGAAAGCGCGGCGGATTTCCTGATTCGGAAAGTACGGGAGGAAAAAGGAGAAATTACGCTCGTACCGATTGGGCCGCTCACTAATATTGCGGAAGCGGTGCAGAAAGACCCCGCTTTTGTGAAAAATGTCAAAGAAGTAGTGATTATGGGCGGAGCGGTTCATGAGGGAAATGTCACGCCCTATGCGGAATTTAATTTCTGGGTAGACCCGGAAGCCGCAAAAATCGTATTTCAGGCAGGATTTGAAAAGATAGTCATGGTAGGACTGGACGCTACGAAACATGTCTGGCTCAATCCTGCGCTGAGAGAATTGCTGTATCAAATCAATACACCTGTGTCAAGGTTTATCCATAAAGTTACCAGAGTATATGCGGATGCGCACTGGAGACAACATCAGAAACTCGGGAGTGAGCTCTGTGATGTGCTCGTTACCGCATATTTGCTGGACAACGGCGTAATTGATACGATAGACGCTTTTGTCGATGTGGAGACACAGGGATTATGCGAGGGAGCTTCCGTCGTATATCCCGTTATGAAGTATAAGGACAAAATGAAGAACTGTGAAGTCGCAGTCAACGCCGACACAGGAAGATTCTTTGAAATATTCTTCGGATATCTTTTTCCGGAGTATCTTGACACCGTGAAAAAAATGCAGGGATAAAAGGAGGAAAACATATGAATAACGAAATAAAAGGAATACGGGCTGATTTTAATATGATAACCATTCTGACAATTCCGATTGCGATTGCCATCAATTATGTAGGCTCAACGTTGGCAGGAACGCTGCATCTGCCGATTTATCTCGATACGATTGGAACATTTCTGATTGCCCTGATTGCGGGCCCGTGGGTAGGAGGCCTGACGGGAGCATTGAGCAATATTATGGTGTCGCTGACCCATCCGATTGCGATGCCATACGCGATTGTATCCTGTATCTTCGGTATTACGGCAGGCTTTATGTCGAAGAAAGGCATGTTCACGAATATTAAAAGATTTATCTTATCGGGTGCGTTCGTTGTCATGATGGGAGTGCTCGGCACAATCTTTGTCGTGCTGACCTTTTTCGGCGGCTTTGACGGTTCGACCAATTCCATGATTGTTGCAGCCATGCGGACGATGGGTGTTCCGTTCTGGCTGGCGCTTGTAATCGGAAACTTTATTTCGGAGATTCCGGACAAATTTATTGCCCTGCTCGTTCCCTATCTGGTTATTAAAGGGATGTCCGACAGGTATCTTTATAAGTTCTCCAACGGCCATATTTTTATAGAGGCACGGAAGAAGGCGAAAGAAAAGAAAGAGAAGAAAGCGGAATAGACAAAAGAAAGGCATGGTTACTCATATGAATATGCAAAAAGAGACAGAACGGACTCAGAAATTAAATCCATTGACCATTTTATATATTGTTGTCGCATTGGCAGTCATTTCTGTTATATATGATTATAAAGTTTCCGTCGTCTGTGTTATCGTCATGATGCTTGTCGCTGCGGGATTTGGTGAATTTACATCCTATTTGAAGCTCTGGTCCAGGTCAATACTATGGATGTGTGCGCTTTGTTTCGTACTCCAGATTTTCTTCATTCCCGGAGAAGACGTCATTTGGAAATATGGTGTTTTTCAAGTGACGAGAGAAGGACTGGAGCAGGCTTCGAAACTGTGCTCCCGTCTGTTTGGGGCGGGTTCGGCCGCTATTTTGGGCTTTCGGTTAATCGACCTGGGAAACCTGATGGCGGTACTGGAAAAAAGCGGCATATCGCCGACCGTTACATACGTTCTTATGTCTACGGCAAATATTATACCGCAGATGGTGAAGCGGATGGGCGCTATATTGGAAGCGCAGAAATCCCGCGGCATCGAAATGGAGAGCAATATGCTTGTAAGAGCGAAAGCCTTTCTGCCGTCCATCGGTCCGCTGATTCTGAATGCGATTGTCAATGCGGAGGAAAGGGCGATTACACTGGAAGCCAGAGCGTTTTCGGCGCCGTGCCGGAAAACTTCCATTAAAATCATTCCGGACATAAAGACAGACAAAATCATCAGAAAGTTAATGATAGCGGCGGTTATTCTGGCGATAGGAGGGAAAATCATTTTATGGACAGCATTCAAATAACAAATCTCACATATAAGTATCCTATTTCCGAAGAGCCGGTATTAAGAAACATTAATCTGAATGTGAAAAAAGGCGAATTATGCGCGATTATCGGCGCGAACGGAAGTGGAAAAACAACCCTGTGCAATGCGATTCGCGGATTTGTTCCGAAATTTTATAAAGGAGAGATATCAGGAGAGATTATCGTAAACGGCAAAGATGTGCAGAAAGAAGAGATTGGAAACACGGCGCTGGATATCGGTTTTGTATTCCAAAATCCTTTTACGCAGATAAGCGGCATTGCAAAAACGGTTTTCGAAGAACTGGCATATGGGCTGGAAAATATGGGAATCGAAAGGGAAATCATTATCCGGCGTGTGGAAGAAACGATGCGAATGACCAAAATAGAGGAATTTCGGGACAGAAATCCGTTTCAGCTTTCCGGCGGGCAGCAGCAGAGAGTTGCCCTTGCCGCAATTCTTGTCATGGGGCAGCCGGTTCTCGTCATTGACGAACCGACGTCCCAACTGGACCCACAGAGTACAGACGATGTATTTGAAGTCATAAAGCTGATGAAATCGATGGGTAAGACCATCGTGCTTGTGGAACATAAAATGGAGCAGATTGCGGAATATGCGGACCATGTCGTCGTGTTGCATAAAGGAGAAGTCGTTATGGAAGGCACGGCAAAAGAAGTTTTTTCAAATCCTTTATGTGAAGAATATCATACGCGGCTTCCACAGTGTACGAAAATAGCCGGAGAACTGAAAAATATGGGAATTGATATGGAAGGAACTCCCGTTACCGTGGAAGAGACCGTAAATACAATCAAAGCGGCGATGGAAAATAAGAGGAAGGAAATGGAAAAATGGCGCTTGTAGAAGTTAAGAATATCTCATTTCAATATCCGAACGGATATCTTGCCGTAGATGACGTTAGTTTTTCGATTGAGGCCGGGGAGAATATTGCGATTATAGGGCAGAATGGCGCGGGAAAAACGACCACGGTCAAAATGCTGAACGGTCTGACGAAACCCTGTACGGGCGATGTGTTGATTCGGGGAGAATCGACTCAAAAATATACTACGGCGCAAATGGCGAGAAAAGTCGGATATGTATTTCAGAATCCGGAAGACCAGATTTTCAATTCAACGGTATATAAAGAAGTGGAATATGGGCTCAAGAAAATGAAGACGCCGATGGAAGAGTGCGAAATGCGCGTAAAAGACGCGGCAAAGCTTACGGGAATCGAGCCGTATCTGGATATGAATCCCTACGACCTTCCATTGTCCATCCGGAAATTTGTTACGATAGCGTCCGTTATCGCAAGCGACTGCGACGTCATGATTTTTGATGAGCCAACGGCAGGTCAGGACCTGGATGGCTTGGAAAGACTGTCCGAGCTGAATAAAGTTTTGACAAATCGGGGCAAGGCAATCGTAACGATTACCCATGATATGGAATTTGTAGCGGAAAATTATGACCGTGTAATCGTTATGTGCCAGAAGAAAGTCATTGCCGACGGTAAAACAAAAGATGTATTTTTTGAAAAGGAAATTATGAACAGAGCCATGTTAAAACAGCCGGCGCTCGTCAGAATTGCAAATCAGCTCGGCATGACGCAGAATACGCTCGACATCGAAGAAGTGGCGGCGTATATAAAGAACGGACAGACAGAAAAAAACGATGCAGTATAACCTGAAAGCGCAGGCCGTGAAACCTGCGCTTTTTCCATGACTTTTCAGCGTTTCATGCCGGCGTTTTTCTAATAAACTGCCACCATCTCCCGGCAGTACCAGTTTTCATCGGCCTGCCTGACAAGCTCTTCCTGCTGGACGATTGGATGCCCCGCGTCGTTGGGCGGTATATAACGGATGATGCCCGTTTCACCGTTGGACATAATAACCGACCTGTTCGTATATTTCAGGCGCATATTTTTCAGGAAACGCATCACGAGTCCCCGGTCGAGACCGTCAAATTCTTCTTTATAAAACATATCGAGAACATGGAGCGGCAGTCTCGCGCCCTTGTAGCTCCGCGCGGAAACCATTGCATCGTAAATATCCGATATGGCTGTCACCCGGGTGCAGAGGTCCAGTTCATCCCCCTGAATCCCATCCGGATATCCCTTGCCGTTCAGTTTTTCATGATGATGCCGGGCGGCCAGCCTTACGCGTTCACCAAATTTAGAACCAAGCAGTTTGTCCGAATAAAGCGGATGCAGGCGCATGGTCTGCAGCTCTTCCTCCGTCAGTTTTCGGGGCGCGTTCAAAATTTCTTCCGGTATCATCGTCTTGCCGATGTCGTGTAACAGCCCCGCCAGTGTAAAAGCTTTCACATCTTCCGGTTCCAGATTCAGCCATTCGGCCTGAATGCCGTTTAAGAGGGCGACGTTTAACGAATGACGCTGCAGCCCTTCATCCATTGGCCGGGGAAAATTGATACAGGAAAATATCATAATCGGGTCGAACTGAACCCGCTTTGCCGAAATGGCTTCGACTAACGGGTCCATCTGCGCGCTGCTCAGCAGGGAAGCGATGTTCGGGGACTGGAAGATACTGCCGATATTCCGGTGCAGCTTCGCGTACCCCATGTATTGCTCCGTCATATCCTGACGGGCTTTTGGAGAAGCGTGTTCATCCGACATAATTTCCAGATAAGTATCTTCATACACCATGATATACTTATCTTTTCCGTAAAACCGCAGCAGTCTGCTCAGTTTGGAAGCCGTAACCGTTTCTCCTTTTGGAAGCAGCAGAACCGAGCCTGTATGATTGTAGATATTGTTTTTTAATACCAGTCCTTCCCACAAATATTCGATAGGAAGTTCCAGTAATTGTCCCGTATCCATACTATGCCTGCCCTCCTTTCCGGTCAACCTGAATTTCGACAATCCGGCAGCCGTATTCTTCAAGCAGTAAATCGCTTTTATGGATTCTTACGATTTCACATTGCAGTTCCAGCGTGTTTTTGCCCATTTCAAGCAGGAGCGTAAAGATTTCACCGACTTCAAAAGAACCGGCATCCGCTTTCATCAAAATGCCGTTTGCGCTCATATTGACCGTTTCGATATGTATGCCCCTGTGCAGAGAAACTTCTTTGTTGTCAATATAAATCCCTTTTACGTTTCCTTCTAAGGAAATCGGATATCTTGTTTTGGCCCGGTCTTCCTTTTCTTTGCTTTTGCCGAGAAATACTTCGATTTCATTTCCAGTGACAGTGCCTCTGATTGTGCCGGAGGATTCATACAATCCTTTTTCCGTAAAAATAATGGCGGATATGTTGTAAAATTTTTTCTCCTGAAAGCTGGCAGCGCTAATCATAACGGAATTGACCGAACTGTTATAGCGGATAATCTGTGTATCTGCGATAACCCGGTTATTTTCGATGTCTTTTATGATGATTCTTCGATTTTTGAGTTCACCCTCTGTCATTCTCCCCGCACCTCTTTACCGTAAGCGAATAAAATCCACCAAATTTGAAGAAAATCTGGTGGATTTTACCGGTGTGCCGCAGGGCACACATATTACAATTTATAATCTCTTCAGAAGCTCTTCTCTTTGGGCTTCATAACCCGGTTTGCCGAGTAAAGCAAACATATTTTTCTTATAGCTCTCAACGCCCGGCTGATTAAACGGATTTACGCCGAGTAAATAACCGCTGACGCCGCAGGCAAATTCAAAGAAGTAGAATAATTCGCCAAGATAAAATTCACTTACTTCCGGGATATTTACGATAAAGTTGGGAACTTGTCCATCGGTATGAGCCAGAATAGTTCCGTTCATTGCACTTTTGTTCACGAAATCAACGCTCTTGCCGGCAAGATAGTTCAGGCCGTCCAAATCGACGGGTTCTTCCCCGATTAAAATTTCTTCCCTGCTCGTTTCGATGTTGAGAACCGTCTCAAACATGATACGCGCGCCGTCCTGAATAAACTGACCCATAGAATGCAGGTCTGTCGTCAGGTCTACGCTTGCCGGGAAAATACCTTTCTGGTCTTTTCCTTCGGATTCGCCGTATAACTGTTTCCACCATTCGGAAACGTAGTGTACGCTCGGCTCATAGTTTGCAAGAATTTCGATGTTCTTGCCTTTTCTTAATAAGATGTTTCGAAGCGCCGCATACTGCAAAGCGTCGTTTTCCTCAAAAGGAGCTTCCAGAGCCATTTTTCTGCCCTCTGCCGCGCCTTCCATCAGTTTGTCGATATCCGCGCCGGAAACAGCGATTGGCAGCAGGCCGACTGCGGTGAGAACGGAGAAACGGCCGCCTACGTCATCCGGTACGACAAAAGATTCATAACCTTCTTCGGTCGCAAGGTTTTTCAGGGAACCTCTTGCCTTGTCGGTGGTCGCATAGATTCTCTTCGCCGCGCCTTCTTTGCCGTATTTCTTTTCGGCCATTTCCTTGAATACGCGGAATGCGATTGCCGGTTCCGTTGTTGTTCCCGATTTGGAAATCATATTGATGGAGAAATCTCTGTCACCGATGACATCGATTAAGTGTTTGATATAAGTGGAGCTGATAGAATTTCCAACAAAATATATTTCAGGTGTTTTTCTGACTGATTTATCTACTACATTGTAGAAGCTGTGTCTTAAAAATTCGATTGCTGCTCTCGCGCCAAGATAAGAACCGCCGATTCCAATGACTAACAGTACTTCCGAATCGCTCTGGATTTTGGCAGCAGCTTTTTTGATTCTCGCAAATTCTTCCTTATCGTAATTGACCGGCAAGTCAATCCATCCCAGGAAATCGTTTCCGGCGCCGTTTTTTCCTACAAGCACCTCTTTTGCATCCAAAGCCAGTTTTTTCATGGATTCCACTTCGTTTTCCTTTACGAAAGAAGCCGCTTTGGAGTAATCAAACGTGATTTTGTTCATCTTCCATCTCTCCTTTTCACAGACCTTTTTTGAAGTCAGATACTTCTATATTATATAATATATGGCATATATGGAAGTATCTGACATATCATTAGTGTAGCATTGGTGGGATGGATTTTCAAGATTTTCTCATTTTAATTCACGGCAAAGAGCCTAAAATTCTTTCTTCCGCATAATATGGAGGCTGCAGCCGTAGGAAACGGCAAAGCAGACGGTACAGGTCAGGATAATGACTGCCACAATTCTGTCGATTGGAAGGCCGATAAACCACTGAACCGCATTCGTAAGCATTTCGGCGATACTGCCCTGCATACTGAAAATCAGGGGCAGTATTGTGCCTATGGATGATGCGATACCCGCAACAACGGCCAGTAAACCAAGCAGTACGATTCTTCCCTTATCGTTCCCGAACTTTAACTGAATCGGAATCATAAGTAGCTGGAACAGTACCAGAATAATATAAATAGAGACGCCTTCCAAGATGAGTTCCTGCAGCAGGTTCCTGTGAACCAGTATGCAAAGAAGTGTACTGAGCGCCGTGCCGAGCAGACTGAGGCCAAGCATCAGGACATATTTTTCTGCCGTATAAGTTTCTCGTTTGACGGGAAGTGTTAAAAGAAAAGGCGTGCTTTTGTAATATTCGTCCGTAGAGATTGTATTCAAAGCCAGTAAGATGAATATCATCGTACTGTAAGCAATCAGAAAACTGTATCCGTCATAGTTCTGAAAGGCCAGAAACCATACGACCATCAAAATCAGAAACATTCTTTTGTTGTGCATGATTAATTTATAATCTTTGATGAGTAATCCCTTCATAATTATCGTTTTTCCCCTTTCGCTATCATTAACATGATTTCGTCTATATTTCCCTTTTCCGCTACGATTCCCGGATAATTGTCCAGATAAAACTGTTTTTCCTTCGTCAGGAGTTTATAGCCGAAAGACTCCTTCATTTGATAGGTAATATAACTTTTGTCCATCAGACGGAACTGTTCGTCGTTTACTTTCAGAATGGAATAGTTCGACAGGATAACGTCCGTATCTTCGTGGAAAAGGACCTGACCGTTCTGGATGAAATACAAATCATCGCACAGTCCTTCCAAATCGGAAGATATGTGGGAGCTGATAAGAATCGCCCTTCCGTCCTGTTTCATATATTCCCGCATTTCATCTAATAAATCGTTTCTGACGACGGCGTCCAGCCCGGACGTCGGTTCATCCAGAATTAAAAGTTTCGCCTGATAGCTCATGGCAAGAAGCAGTTTGAATTTGGCTTTCATGCCGGTGGAAAAATCTTTGAACTGCTTCTTGAAAGGCAGGTCATACTGTTCACACTTGCCAATGAAATTATCTTTTTGAAAAGCCGGGTACATGGCTTCCATGACAGGAATGATATCCTGAATGGTGAGCGTATCGTTAAAGGTATTTTCCGCCAGTACGACACCTATCTGCTGTTTATCCGCAATCGGAATGTCCCGGCTGTCTTTTCCGAAAATCCGAATCGAGCCGCCGTCTGTCCGCAGCAGTCCGAGAACCGCCTTGAAGGTTGTGCTTTTCCCGGCGCCGTTTGCGCCGATAATGCCTGTGATACATCCTTCTTCCACCTGGAGAGAACAGTTTAACCGAAAATCTTTATATTGTTTCTGTACGTTTTCTAATTGTAACAGCATTGTTTTATGCCCCCTGTTTCTGAAATCTTTGTTTCTGAAATTTTCAATTCGACAATAGCTATTCTTCCATAATCAGGTCGAATAACTCCCTGATTTCGGCATCTTTCATGCCGCATTTTCGTCCGTCCTGAATGGCCTGTTCAAGTTCGGACTCCACTTCTTTTCTTTTTTCTTCCAATAAAAGGTTCTGGTTGCCCCGCGCGATAAAGCTTCCTTTCCCATGCACCGTGACGATAAAGCCGTCCGCTTCCAGGCAGTCATAAGCTTTTTTGACGGTCAGAGCGCTGATTTTTAAATCGGCGGATAATGTCCGGACAGAAGGCAGCGGTGTTTCTTCCAGCAGCCGTCCGTCCATAATCATTGCTTTAATCTGCCCTGTAATCTGTTCATAAATTGGTATCATCGATGCGTTACTGATTATGATGTTCATTCAGACACTTTTTTTATCCTTTCTTTCTTCTTGACAATAAACAGTATATAACAGTGTATATCATCTGTCAATACCATATATCGCTTTTCTTAAAAACTTTTATAAAAAGGGATGTTTATCGGGGAAGCTATATGGTATGATAGCCGCGGGGAGATGGGGAAGAAGAACATGGAACGGGTGAATCGTCGGATATCATAAAGAAACGGAGACTGGAAAGGAATTGCGATGAAGCTGTTAATTATTGAAGATGATGCGGGCTTAAGCCGTGGAATTTCTTTTGCATTTGAACAGGATGGCTGGACGGTTTTGGCGGCGCAGACATTAAAAGAAGCGGAAATGCTTCTGGAAAAAGAAAATCCGGAAGCGCTTATACTTGATTTGAATCTGCCGGACGGAGACGGCATTGATTTCTGCAAAAAAGTGAGAAGCCGTTCCGGTCTGCCGATTCTGATGCTGACTGCGCGCGATATGGAAACGGACGAGATTATGGGACTGACGAGCGGCGCCGATGATTATATAACGAAGCCTTTTTCCGTCTCTGTTCTGAAACTGCGGTTACAGAAAATTCTGGAGCGCGGACGGGAGACTTCGGAAGACGAAACGGCGCTGCGTTCCGGCAGTATAACACTCGATACAAAAACGCTGCATGCCTTCCGGGACGGACAGGAAATCGACCTGACGATGACGGAGTTCCGGCTTTTGCAATATTTTCTGGAAAATAAGAATCATGTTTTGCTGAAAGAACAGATATTGCGGCATATATGGGATGATGACGGAAATTTTGTGGAAGAAAACACGCTTTCCGTCAACGTCAGCAGGCTCCGCAAAAAATTGGGAGGAGACCGTATCCGCACGATTCAGGGTATGGGATATCTTTGGGAGGATAGCATATGAGAGCGGGGACGGCCATTCTGGTTTTCGGTTTCATTACGGTATTGTGTCTGCTTCTTTCGGGTTTTGTTATCGGCTATTTTCTGAAGGAATGGAAGAAACTGGACCATATGCTGGAAGATTATCAGAACGGGAAATTTGATGGAGTGCAGAATCAGGAGCTTCGCGAGACGCGGGAATCCCGTGTCGTCAGCCGTCTGCTTCATATAATGAATCAGACGAGGTTCAGGGAAGAACGGGCCGTGGAGGAAAAAAATCAGGTCATGGAGCTGATTTCGGACCTCTCCCATCAGCTGAAAACACCGCTCGCCAATGTTGTTATAAATACGGAACTATTGCGGGAGGACGGGCTGACAAAAGAGCAGCGCAGAGAGTTTTTGGAACATACCGAAAGCCAGGTACAGAAAATGCAATGGCTGATGAACAGTCTTTTGAAAGCCTCCAGACTTGAAAACGGCATCATACGGTTTCATGCGGACAAAGCCAATATCAAAGAGACGATTGCAAAGGCGGTAAGCGCAGTTTATGCACAGGCTTCCGGAAACCGGATTCTTTTATCAATTCAGGATTTTCAGGATTTTCCGCTTTGCCATAATGTAAAGTGGACGGCGGAAGCCATGACGAATATTCTGGAAAATGCGATTAAATATTCTCCGGAGAACAGTCGGATAGAAATTACGGTCAATAAAATGGAACTCTATACGAGAATTACGATATCCGATGAAGGAATCGGTATACCGGAAAAGGAATATCACCTCATCTTTCAGCGCTTTTACCGTGGAAAAGAAGTGGAACAACAAGAAGGAAGCGGCCTCGGGTTATATCTGGCACAGCTCATTTTACAGCAGGAAAAAGGCTATATTACCGTATCATCCAAACCCGGACAGGGCAGCAGCTTCCATATTTTTCTGCCGAATGAATAGTTCGCCGGAAAGCTCGTATTTTGTTGACAAAACAGGAAGCGCGATATAAAATAGCGTATGGAATTTAGATAGTTTCACAGACAGGATGGGAGAGGAAGAGAAAAGTGGAGTCATTTTTAGTATTCAGAGATTTGGCAATTATCATTATTTTTGCGAAATTATGTGGTATTATAGCCAGAAAATGTAAAGCGCCGCAGGTAGTGGGAGAGATTATCGCGGGTCTTTTGATTGGGCCGAGTGTTTTAGGATGGGTGAGCCAGTCGGATTTTCTGGCACAGATGGCGGAAATCGGCGTTATTTTGCTGATGTTTTCCGCGGGGCTTGAAACGGACCTGAAAGATTTGGTGAAAACAGGGCCGATTGCCGTTTTGATTGCATGTTCAGGCGTATTTATTCCGTTAGCCTGCGGCGCACTGCTCTATATGGCGTTTTACGGCGTTTCCCCCTGGGGTTCGGAAGGCTTCTATAAGGCGGTGTTCGTCGGCACGATTTTGACGGCGACTTCGGTGAGTATTACGGTGGAATCGTTAAAAGAAATGGGAAAGATAAAGGGGAAGGTCGGTACGACGATTTTAAGCGCGGCAATTATCGACGATGTTATCGGTATTATCGTTCTTACTTTTGTTATTGGCTTTAAGAATCCTGAATCAAGGCCGTCGGCCGTATTGGTGAATACCGTATTGTTCTTCGTATTTGCGATTGTGGTCGGATTCCTCAGTTATAAAGTCTTTAAAATGGTGGATACCAGATATCCGCATACGAGAAGGATTCCCATTGCCGGGCTGGCTTTCTGTCTGGCTATGGCATACATTGCGGAGAAATATTTCGGAATTGCGGATATTACGGGCGCTTATGTGGCGGGAATCATTCTTTGTTCGATTCGTGATTCCAAGTACATAGCGGAAAAAATGGATACCAATTCCTATATCATGTTCGGGCCGATTTTCTTTGCGAGTATAGGTCTGAAAACGAATGTGGATAATATCAGTATGGGTATTCTTGTCTTTTCCATCGCATTCGTACTGGTAGGACTGCTTTCAAAGGTTATCGGATGCGGCCTGATGGCGCGTCTGTGTAAGTTCAATCAGCTGGATTCCCTGAAGATAGGCGTTGGTATGATGACAAGAGGCGAGGTGGCGCTGATTGTATCGCAGAAGGGACTTACGGCAGGTCTGCTTACGCCGGTTTATTTTACATCGGTTATTTTGCTGATTATTATTTCCTCCGTTATGACACCGATTATTCTGAAAATATTATATTCCAAAGATAAGACAGAAAGCGCAGCGGCATAAAACAGCGCGGCAGACAGCAGTTTCTGTAAAGAACAAAAGGCTTCCGGTTACATGATGTACCGAAAGCCTTTTCATATGTCTGAAATGTCTTTGCCTTTTATATTCTGACAAAATTGTCATAACTTTTCTTTTCGATTGTCAGGGGATTGTCAGAAGCGTCTGATAGAATAAATTGAAAAGTGAAATGATTCCCTGTAACTTTATATCCGCATTGACAGATAATGTTGGAGGGAAAGTCTGTAGGTTGAAAGAAAGGCGTGGTTATTTATATGAAAATACTGGAAGTACAAAATCTGAAAAAGTATTACGGTGACGGCGATACGATGGTGAAAGCGCTGAACGGCGTGGATTTAAGCATCGAAGAAGGAGAATTTACGGCCATTGTCGGCACATCCGGTTCGGGGAAATCGACTTTGCTCCATATGCTCGGCGGCCTGGATTATGCCACGGAAGGAAGCGTAACCGTGGCGGGCAAAAAAATTTTTGACTTGAATGAAAAGGAACTGACCATTTTCAGAAGGCGGCATATCGGCTTCATTTTTCAAAGCTTTAATCTGGTTCCGATTTTGAGCATTTATGAAAACATCGTCCTTCCGTTGGAACTTGACGGAAGACCGGTGGATAAGGAATTTGTGAATGATATCGTGCGGACGCTCGGTCTGCAGAATAAGCTGAATAACCTTCCGGGGCAGCTTTCCGGCGGGCAGCAGCAGCGAGTGGCGATTGCCCGCGCGCTTGTAACCAAACCGGCTATCATTCTGGCGGATGAGCCGACCGGAAATCTGGACAGCAAGACGGCACAGGAAGTTTTGGGGCTTTTGAAACTGACCGGAGAGCGGTTTCACCAGACAATCGTCATGATTACGCATAATGAGGCTTTATCACAGCTCTGTGACCGGGTCATTCATATTGAAGACGGGAAAATTGTGGATGACCATCATGCCGCGGCCTTCTCCCGGAACATCACAGAAAGAACGGCAGGGGGGGTTTTCGATGAAGAACAATAACGGAGCGGCAATCCGCAGATTATCGGCGCGCAGTCTTAAAAATAACCGTATCAGGAATCTGTTTGCCATGATGGCGATTATTCTGACGGGAGTGCTTTTTACGGCGGTATTCTCTTTGACGAGCGGCATCATGCAGGTGACGCAGGAAGAGATAATGCAGGAAGTTGGCGGAAAATTCCATGCGGGGCTGAAAGAGGCCACAAAAGAGCAGTTTGAAAAGGTTATTCAGGACCCGCTCATCAAAGAATACAATTACAATATCTTTATCGGGATTGCGGATAATATCGTAAAACGTTCGGCCGAGCTGCGCTATCTGCCGGAAGAAGACTGGCTGGAGAATATGTTTGTTTCGTTGGAAGAAGGGCGTCTTCCAGTCGAAAGAAACGAAATTATCGTCGATACTTTCATTTTGGACGAACTGGGTCTGCCTCATGAGCTCGGCGTAAACGTGCCGATTCGTTTTTCTTTTCAGGGAAAAGAAATCGAAGAAGAGTTTGTTGTATGCGGCTATTATGAAGGCAACTATGTGGCACATGCCAGCGAGCTTTTTTTGTCGGAAAACTACTGGAAGGAGTTAAAAGGCGGCCTGACGGATGAAGATTTCAAAGCATGGGGAAAAGTGCATCTGGAAGAAAAGGCTGTCGGGCTGATGGCGGTAAATCTGTTCTTTTATCAAGATTCCAATCTGGAAGACAAAGTCTGTACGGTGATACGAAACGCCGGATATGAACCGGGAACGGAACTGAAATATGGCGTGAACTGGGCATATGTGCGCAATCGCGTGGAAAGTGTCGATATGTCTACAATCCTGCTGCTCGGCGCGGTCATTGTGATTATTCTGATAACGGGTTATCTGATTATTTATAATATTTTTCAGATTTCCGTTATCGGCGATATTCGTTTTTATGGATTGCTGAAAACAATCGGAACGACAAAGCAGCAGATTCACAGGCTGGTGAGACGGCAGGCAGCGGTTCTGTCCGCGGCAGGAATACCCATCGGCCTTATCATAGGCTACGGAATCGGAAAAATCATTCTGCCTTTATCCATGCAGATAGACGACGGCACAAGGGGCCATATTTCCCTGGCATTTAATCCATGGATATTTGTTTTCAGCGCGTTCTTTTCGGCCTTAACGGTTTTTATCAGCTGCCGTAAGCCCGGAAAGATTGCCGGGAGTGTGTCTCCGATTGAAGCGGTGAAATATACGGGGGCGGAAAATGTTAGGAAAAAGGAAAAGAAAAATTGTAAAAGAAAAAGCGGCATAGAAGAGAAAAAGCGGCATAATCACTTCCGTGCAGTTTCTATGGCAGTTGCCAGTCTGGGCAGAAATAAGCGTTCCACCGTAACGGTAATCGCGGCGCTTTCTTTCAGTATGATACTGCTGGCGCTGATTACGACGGCCGTAACCAATTTCCGTCTGGACCGGTATATGGAACAGCGAATTGCCGGCGATTATCTGCTCGGCCACATCAATGAAATGCTGAGTTCTCCGAGAAGCGGAGAAATAACAATAGAACCGGAGTATCTGTCTCTTGCGGATGCACAGAAAGGCATTGAAGGCAGAAATGAAATGTGGGTTCGTTACGGAAACCGTCTCCTGATGGATGAAAAAGCGCGGGAGCAGTACCGGAAGCTGGATGCGGAAGGCAAATTAAGAAGAGAAATTTATGTAGAAGAGAAACTGGAACGGATGTTGAGCGGTGAAGAGAATAATATGGGGGGATTTTTCTACGGATACAGTGAGGAACTTCTGCAGAATCTGAAAGTGCTGGAAGGAACGCTTGATATTGAGAAGTTCCTGAGCGGAGACTATATTCTGCTCGGAACTATGCTCGGAGAATTCCACATTTCTGCAGAGGAACATGCGTATCATCCGGGAGATAAAGTAACGGTGGAGAGCATTACGGACGCATCTGTATGTTATGATGTGAAAGATGAAACCGGGGAAACGGTGGATGTCCGGTATGAAAATCTGGACTCAAAAGAATATGAGGTCATGGCAATTGTAGAAATTCCGGCCAGCATGAATTTACACCGCTATTTCACAAATGCCTGTGACGTCGTTCTGCCCCTGCCGGATATTGTGGAAAGAGGGGAGCTTTTTGCCGTATCTTATCAGATTGAAGATGAATATCAGAAGGATTTTGAAAGCGCGCTCATAGCATACAGTGATGCGCATCCGGAGATGGGATATGTGTCCAAAGACTCTCTTCGGCAAGAGTTTGAAAAAATGCTGACGATTATTGCTTCACTTGGTATTGCATTATGTGTTGTCATTGCCATTGTCGGAATGTTAAACTTTATCAATGCGATGGTAACGGAAGTCATCTCCAGAAGGCGTGAATTTGCCATGCTGCAAAGCATTGGTATGACTAACGAGCAACTGCGGAAGATGCTCGTCTGCGAAGGCGTCTGTTATGTAGCCATTTCCGGCAGCATTGCGTTTGTGGTCGGAGCGCCGCTGTCATGGTTTGTTTTAAAGGCATTAAATCAGGTGCTGTTATTCTTCGAGTATCGTTTCAGGATTCTGCCGTTTTTCATGCTGATGCCTGCGCTCGTGGGTGTGGCGATGCTGACGCCGATACTTGCACACCGGAATCTGCAGAAGAAAAGCATTGTGGAGAGATTACGGGAAGCGGAGTAGAGAATAAGGAAGGGGCTGTCAGGAATGACAGCCCCGGCTTTCGCTTTATTGCACAATCAGATAACTGCTGACCGCATATACCGTCTGCCCGTTATAGTCAAGCTGTGACCAGCCGTTATCGCCGACAGCGGTTCGGGTAAGCGTTTCTCCGTTGCGGAGAAGGCCGACGATGGTATCGTCGCTTGCCGTACTCGGTTCCGTGCGCAGATTTGCTTCCATTTTGGCCGTCACCTGTTCGTTGACCGGTGTATAGATGGGGCCCTGCGGCGGAGCCTGTTGTCCGGTATCGTTCATGTCGGTCGTCAGGTAGTTCGTGACGGCGTAAAGTGTCTGGCCGTTATAGATGACTCTTGACCAGCCGTTATGGCCGATGCCCGTTCTGGTAGCGGTGTCGCCGTGCACAAGTTTACCGACGATGGAATCGTCGTTCAGGGTGCTCGGTTCGGTACGCAGGTTCGTTTCCTGTTTGGCGGTAACTGTCTCGTTCACTTCTGTGAAAATAATGCCCACTTCCGGATTGGCTTCTACCGTTTCGGCAGGCGTTGCATCCTTTGCCTCGGCTTCCTGCAAATAGCCGAAATAAGCGATGTTGACGTCTGTTTTTCTGGAAATGCCCGCAACGGTTCCCTGACTGGTATACTGCCACATATCATGGCTGCCGGAGTAACTGGAAGAAGCGGTATCGGGATAGGGTTTGTCCGGATACTGCGCTACCCATATTTTATATTTTGAGGCCAGCGTATCTGTATTCCACTCCGCATTGCCTTCCAGTTCGCCTTTGGAGGCATAGAACATGGGCGTATATCCCGCCGCGGAAATCTCATCCAGAAAAGCGCAGGCGAGTTCCGTCCGCTGTGTGGCGTCCAGCCCGTTCTGGCGGCTGTCGGGCGACCGGAAATCTTCACAGTTAAAAGCGACCGGATAAGTGATTCTATATTTAGCGATAAGATTCGCGGTAAAGGCGGCTTCTTCTTTGGCTTCGTCCCGGGTAACGGCGGAGGAAAAGAAGTAGGCGCCTATTTGAATGCCTGCGGCCTGCGCTTCCTGCATATTATATCTTGCGGTAGGGTCTTCAAAAATCTCTCCGGTGGATTTGGCCCGGTAGCCTACGCGAATCATGGCAAAATCCACACCGGAAGCTTTCACCTCGGCCCAATTGATTGTTCCCTGATATTTGGAAACGTCAATTCCGAGAGTAATATCGGAAGTTTCCGCCTCATTGTCTTTGGAAAGAGTTACTTCTGCGCCTGTTTCTTCATTGCCCGCCGCGCCGGAACTCTGTGGGTCTTCGGCATCGTCCAGCGCGCCGGCGGAAACTTCCGCCTGAATCGTAACAGTCGGCCGTGGAATCGTGGGGGTGGTTTGAGGCGGATTCAAATACAGCGCGGCAGCCGTCTGTGCCGTTTCGCTTTCGGATGGCAGAAAAAGGAAAATGACGACTGCAAGGCATAACAGCGCACATCCCGCCGCCGTAGAAAAAAGTATTTTTCGGCTGACGGAGATGTGGAAATCTTCTTCCCAATCATCCTCGTCGGCTTCTTTTTCGATATGCTCCCAGTCTTCATCCCATTCTTCGTCCAGGTCGAGAATGTCGTCGAAAACCTGTTTTCTGTGGGGAGATTTTTTATATGATGCGTTCTTTTTTTTACTTTTTTTCATCATCGATAAGTCGTCTTTCTCTTATATTAGGCAATCGCCTAACATGAAAATAACACAATCACACTGTAATGTCAAGATGAGAGCCCAAAAAGAATACGTCTGTAAGACCGGCCGGAAAGAGAGCGCGGCGTTTCACTCTGCCCTGTCCTCCGCTTTTAACCAGTTGACATTGCGCATTTCCCATACTTTTTCCGGGAAATCGACTTCTTTCCAGACGGAGCGCGTACATTTGCTTTTATATTCGCACTGTTTACATGCCATTTTATTTGCATAACGAATATCGCCGTTTTTACGGATGGATTTTTTACGAAGGATTTCTCCTGTCGGGCAGTAGACGCGGTCTTTTTCCAAATCTCTGATAAAATACCCCTCTGCCGCCCGTTCCCGCATCTGTTCTTCTGTTAAGGTAATCTCATTTTTTTTCATTGGTCAGTTTTTCCTTCTGCAGCGATATTCTCGATAATGGAAGTAATCGTGCCGATTGCATCTTTCTGAGAGCTTTTGCTCATCGCATTGATATAGGTAAGCCTTGTAAAATACAATTCCTGAACTTTTTCCACAAGAAGCTTGCTCGTCAGGTCGTCTTCATCCACAACAATGCTGAAGCCCTGTGCTTCGAAAGACTTTGCGTTTAAAATCTGGTCTCCGCGGCTGCTTCCGGATGGCAGCGGAATCAGCAGATTGGGTTTATTCAGGGCCAGCAGCTCATTAATGGCGTTGGCGCCCGCTCTGGAAATAACAATATCCGCCATTGCGAAAATATCTTTTAATTCGGATTTAATATATTCAAACTGCTTATAGCCCTTAGTCGTCAGGAGCAGATTATCCATTTTTTCTTTACCGCACAAGTGAACAATCTGAAAATCGTTTAAAAGAGCCGGTAAAGAGTCCCGAACCGCCTGGTTGATTGCGGCCGAACCGAGACTGCCGCCGATGACCATGATGACCGGCTTGGAAGAATCGAAACCGCATAATTTGTAAGCGGCTTCTTTATTGCCCCGAAGCAGTTCCTCACGAATCGGCGAACCGGTGAGAACGGCTTTATCAGCGGGAAGAAGTTTGAATGTTTCCGGGAAATTACAGCAGACCTTTCTGGCTACCGGGATGCAAAGCTTATTGGCAAGTCCGGGTGTCATATCGGATTCGTGTATGACACAGGGCACGCCGAGAGAAGAAGCCGCCCTGACAACGGGCACGCTCACAAAGCCGCCTTTGGAAAAGACAATGTCCGGACTGATTTCTTTTAAATATTTTCTGGCTTCGGCCATACCTTTAAGGACACGGAACGGGTCTGAAAAATTCTTCGGGTCAAAATACCTGCGGAATTTTCCCGTTGCAATTCCGTAATATGGAATATCAAAATCCTCAATCAGTTTTTTCTCTATGCCGTCATAGGAACCCATGTAATAAATTTCGTAGCCCAGTTCCTTTAATTTGGGAATCAGTGCAATGTTAGGCGTTACATGTCCGGCCGTTCCTCCGCCTGTCAATACAATTTTTTTGCTCATATGAGAAAAGCCTCCTGAAAATAAATGTACGTTTAATTCGCGCCTGCCGCAATCTGTTCAAGGGCGCAGGCCAGCTGGTCCGGACAGGATGTGCTTTTAAAACCGCATTTAATTCCTTTTAATTTCTGAATGGCGTCTTCAGCCTTCATACCGGTAACGAGACTGGAAATCCCCTGCAGATTGCCGTTGCATCCGCCTGTAAAAGAAACATGTTTGATGACGCCGTCTTCCACTTCAATGTTGATTGCATTAGAGCATACGCCCTGCGGTTTATATACCATAACAATGACCTCCTTTTTCCATGGTTGAACCATTGACCCAACTATATCACAAATTTCTGACAGTTTCCAGTGTTTGCAGGCAGAAATACAACAAATCCTGCATTTTCAAAATGTACTGGCCGCACGAAAAAGGGAGAAACTTATGGATGCCTTACACGTTCGGAATTATTGAGATTCTTCTGCTTCATGCCTATAATGGATTTATGAAAAGAAAAGAAAGGCGTGATTGCTGATATGATGCAAATTGTATTCAAACATCCGGAATTTATGGTTCCTATCCTGATTTTGCTGTCTTTTAGTATTATATGTCAAGTCAGTATGGGTGTGCTCTGCCATAAACTGATTTGGGAATCGGAAAATATGTCTTCTACGGCAAATAAATCTTTACAACAGTTAAAACTGAAATTTTCGAGTTGTTGCCAACTGCATGAAGGCATGTCCAACATTGCCGTTTTCGTGGACAAGTATATGAATCAGCTGAAAATATGCGGATTCTCGCTGTCCGTCCTGAAACACCTTTCCGGGCAGCTCGTATTGTTGTCCATATTGATTTCCGGAATCGGGGCGTGCCGGGGAATTATTGCAGGAGAGTCCATACTTTATATTGTTCCTTATTATATCATCAGTTTTCTGGGATTATACTGTTACTTTGCGATTTCTTCCCTCGTGGATATTGTGGGGAAAACACAGATACTTCGTACAAATCTGATAGACTATCTGGAAAACCATCTGGTGAACAGACTGGAGCAGACGACGCTGGATTTAAAACTTGTGCAGGGAGAAGAGCGTGTGCAGGAAAAAGAAAGCGCGCAGACGGAAACGAACGTACAGGCGGCGGAAGAAATGCCTGAAACAACTCAAAAGGCATCAGAAAGACCGGAGGATTCCGTGCTTTCCCGCACAGAGGCTAAGGAACTGGAATCATTGCTCCGGGAATTTCTGGTATAAAGACTACGGACAGAAATATGATAGAAACTTTCCTGTATTTCAGGCGGTTCTCAACGCCTCCTTCATGGTGCGGACGTATTTTCCGATGTGCGCCGGCGCGTCTTTGCCGTATTTCTCCAATAATTTGATAATGGCGGAACCGACGATGGCGCCGTCAGAAACGGCGGCCATTGCCCGTCCCTGTTCCGGCGTGGAAATACCAAAGCCGATGGCGCAGGGAAGGCCGGTATTCTGACGGATGACCGAAACGATAGAGGAAAGGTCCGTTTTAATTTCATTTCTCACACCGGTAACGCCGAGAGAAGAGACAATATAAAGAAATCCGTCCGCTTCCCGGGCAATCATGGCGATGCGGTCCGCCGAGGTGGGCGCGATGAGCGAAATCAGGTCTACGTCGTATTTCCGACAGGCCGGCAGAAATTCATCCTTTTCCTCAAAAGGCAAATCGGGCAGAATCAGACCGTCGATTCCGATATCCTGACAGGCTGAGAGGAAACGTTCCGTTCCATAGGAAAAAATAAGGTTGGCGTAAGTCATAAAGACAAAAGGAGTCTGCACATCCCGCCGCAGTTTTCTGACGAGGTCAAAGATTTTGTCCGTCGTAACGCCGCCGCTTAATGCGCGGATGTTTGCATCCTGAATTACGGGGCCTTCCGCTGTCGGGTCGGAAAAGGGAATGCCGAGTTCAATGAGGTCCGCTCCGTTTTCTGCGGCGGCGCGGACGGCTGCCGCCGTAGTTTCCAGGTCCGGGTCTCCGCAGGTGATAAAGGCAATAAAAGCCTTTCCGTTTTCAAAAGCCGATTTTATTCTACTCATAAAGATTCTCCCCTCTGTATCGGGCGATGGCGGCGCAGTCCTTGTCGCCTCTCCCGGAAATGGTAATTACGATAATCTGATCTTTTTGCATGTTCGGTGCAAGTTTCATGGCATGTGCGACGGCATGGGCCGATTCGATTGCGGGAATAATGCCTTCTGTCCGGGAAAGATATTCGAAAGCGCATACCGCTTCGTCGTCCGTCACGGGTACATATTCCGCTCTGCCGATATCGTGCAGATAAGCGTGTTCCGGTCCGATACCGGGATAATCCAGCCCGGCGGAAATCGAATAAACAGGAGCAATCTGACCGTATTCGTCCTGACAGAAATAGGATTTCATGCCGTGAAAGATGCCTTCTTTTCCCGTATTAATGGTGGCGGCCGTCTCAAAAGTGTCAATGCCCCTTCCGGCGGCTTCGCAGCCGATAAGCCTTACATTCTTGTCTTCCATGAAATGATAAAAACTTCCCATCGCGTTGGAGCCGCCGCCGACACAGGCGATAACCGCGTCCGGAAGCTTTCCTTCTTTGGAAGAAAGCTGCTCTTTAATTTCTTTTGAAATGACTGACTGAAAATCACGCACGATGGTCGGAAAAGGATGCGGGCCCATAACGGAGCCTAAGCAGTAATGCGTATCGGCAATGCGGGAAGTCCATTCGCGCATTGCTTCGGAAACGGCGTCTTTTAACGTTGCGGTTCCCGTTTTGACCGGAACGACTTCCGCTCCGAGCAGGCGCATTCGATAGACATTCAATGCCTGGCGGACGGTATCTTCTTCCCCCATGAAAACAACGCATTCCATCCCCATCAGAGCGGCGGCGGTCGCTGTGGCGACGCCGTGCTGTCCGGCGCCGGTTTCTGCAATGAGGCGGGTCTTGCCGATTTTTCTGGCGAGCAGAGCCTGCCCGAGTACGTTGTTGATTTTGTGCGAGCCGGTATGATTCAAATCTTCCCGTTTGAGATAAATTTTCGCGCCGCCCAGGTCACGGCTCATTTTTTCCGCATAGTAGAGTCTTGACGGTCTGCCCGCATATTCATTAAAAAGTTCCGTCAGCTCTTCATTAAATACAGGGTCGTTTTTGTAATGGTTATATGCCTTTTCCAGCTCGATGACGGCGTTCATCAATGTTTCGGGAATGTATTGTCCGCCGTGGGAGCCGAAACGGCCGTTTGGATTGGTCATGTGATTACCTTCTTTCTGAATTGATATTCTTCTGTTTTCTGTTTCGCTGTTCCCTTTTTTATTTTTGGGGTATTTTGTCCGCCGCTCTTACGACGGAGACAAAAGCGTTCATTTTGGCAATGTCTTTCTGGCCGCCTGTTTCAATGCCGGAGCTGACGTCTACGGCATAGGGCCTCAGAGACAGAACGGCATCGGCGGCATTATGGGACGTCAGGCCGCCGGCCAGAAAATAGGGCCGGTTTATCTGTCCGAGCAGTTTCCAGTCAAATACCGTGCCCGTGCCGCCCGGTCCGGAATCGAGCAGAATATCGCTGGCACAGCTTGTGTTGGCGGATTCGACGTCCCGTTCCGAATTTATGCGGAAAGCCTGTATGAGCGGTTTGTCAGTAAGGCATTGCAGTTGTCGGATATAAGCGGCTGACTCGCGGCCGTGGAGCTGAGCGATATCAATAATTCCCTGCTCCAGATAAGCGGCAATGACCCGGGGGTCTTCGTTGACGAATACACCGACCGCCTGAATGGCGGGAGCGAGCAGTCGTCTGAAAGCAGCAGCTCTGTTCTTGTCAATATACCGTTTGCTTTCCGGAGAGAAGACAAAACCGATATATTCGGGTTTTAAATGGTTTGCCGCCTCGATATCGCATGGCCTGGAAAGGCCGCAGAGTTTGATTTTGGTCATGAGATTCCTCCGATTTTATTCGTTTTGGCTTTGTTTCTCAGAAGATAAACCGCTGCGCAGTTGGTCGAGTTTTGCCTTTTTTTCCTCCGCCCGCATCAGCGTTTCACCGACTAAGACCGCATCAGCGCCGATTTCGGCGAGCTTTCGTATGTCATCCTCGTTCCTTACGCCGCTTTCGGAAACAAACAAAACGGAATCCGGTATCAGGAGGCGAAGACGGCGGCTGTTTTCCGTATCGACGGAAAAATCTTTCAGATTGCGGTTATTGACGCCGATGATGCGTGCTTTGGCATTTAATGCCATTTGCACTTCAGATTCATTATGGGCTTCTACAAGCGCGGACAGTCCCAGTTCATCGCAGATGCCGATATATTCCCGAAGCTGTTCCACCGACAGGATGGAACAAATCAGGAGTACTGCGGAAGCGCCGAGCAGTCTGGCTTCATAAATCATATATTCGTCAACAGTAAAGTCTTTCCGCAGACAGGGGATGGAAACGGCAGCAGAAATTTCTTCCAGATAACGGTCGCTGCCGAGGAACCATTTCGGCTCGGTCAGGACGGAAATACAATCCGCTCCGGCGGCTTCATACTCCCTGGCTATTTGTAAATAAGGAAAATCCGGAGCAATCAGTCCCTTAGAGGGAGATGCTTTTTTACATTCGCAGATAAAAGAAATCTCCGGTTTTTGAAGCGCTTTTTCAAAAGGAAAGCTTTGGACGGTCCCGGATTCCGGCATGGGACTCATAAACGAAAGAGCCTGCCGTCTGATTGTTTCCGCCGATATTCTTTTTTTGGCCTGTTCGACGCGTTCTTTCGCGTGAGCGGCAAGCTGGTCTAAAATGGTCATTGGTCAGAAAATGCTCCTTTCGGTCAGATGTTGTTTGTTCCGGACGGTCAGAGTGTTTTATTCCGCGTCGGGGCGGTTACTGATTTCAATCAGTTTTTGAAGCGTTTTCTCCGCTCTGCCGGAATCAATCAAATCCGCGGCAAAACGAACGCCATTTTCCATATTTTCGGCTTTGCCGCCTATATAAAGGGCGGCGCCTGCATTCATCAGCACGGCATTACGTTTGGGTCCTTTTTCTCCGTTCAGAATGGCCCGTACGATTTGAGCATTTTCTTCCGGAGCGCCGCCGACAAGGTCGGATTTGGAACAACGTGCAAAGCCAAATTGTTCGGGAGTGATAATGTAAGATTTAAACCAGCCGTCTTTGATTTCACATACGGTTGTCGGCGCGCTTATGGAAATTTCATCCAGCTTATCCTGACCGTATACGACCATACCGCGCCGGACGCCGAGATTTATCAGTACCTGTGCCAGCGGTGCGGCCAGATATTCATCATATACGCCGAGGAGCTGCATCGTCGGGCTGCCGGGGTTCGTAAGCGGTCCAAGAATATTAAAGACTGTGCGGAAGCCGAGTTCTTTGCGGATAGCGCCAACATATTTCATGGAGGTATGATATTTTTGAGCGAAGAAAAAGCACATGCCGGCTTCTTTCAATAGTTCGATGCAGCGAAGGGGACTCTGCATGATATTCACGCCGAGCGCTTCCAGACAGTCGGCTGTTCCGCATTGGGAAGAGGCCGCCCGGTTGCCGTGTTTGGCTACTTTGAGCCCGCCCGCCGCACATACGATGGCGGAGGTGGTGGAGATATTGAAGCTGTGTGCATTGTCGCCGCCGGTTCCGACGATTTCCATCAGCTCCATGTCTGTTGTTACTTTGACGGCGTGATTTCGCATCGCGGCGGCACACCCGGCAATTTCGTCGGTCGTTTCGGCTTTGGCGCTTTTGGTGGAAAGTGCGGCAAGAAATGCGGCGTTTTGTGTCGGCGTCGTCTCGCCGTTCATAATTTCATTCATAACGGTATATGCCTCGTTATAGGTAAGGTCTTCTTTGTTTACGATTTTAACAATTGCTTCTTTAATCATCTGATATACTCTCCTTTTAATAATTTGTTCCCCTCACGAATATAGTGTCTTCCCTTTTTTGCCTGTGCAGAGCAGATTGCACAGTTGCTTTAATTCAAAGACCGCTTTAAAAATTTCATGGTGTTATGGCCTCCTTTATGAAATGTGCACGCAAAAAAGTCCCTGACAGAATAAAATATCTGTCAAGGACGAATAAACTTCTATCCGCGGTGCCACCTTGATTTACGGAAATGATTCCGTACGCTTAGCAGGATACCAACATATCCCCGGCAACTGACGTATGCCCCTACGTTGCAGAATACTTTGCCTGATATGAAAGGAAATTCCAATCGGTATCCGGCATTTGACTGCACCCTCAGCGGTCCATTTGACAACTTGTTTCTTCCCCGATTCTCAGCCCCACGGGTTCTCTGTACAGGCATCATTGCCGTTATCTCCGCTTCAACGGTTTCTTTTATGAGATTTCTGTTATTCTAGCATGCGCTTTTCAGGATGTCAAGAAAAGTTTCAGAAAAAGAGCAGCAATTTCACAAATTTCACAAACGGAAATTTATCTGTGCAGCAGGATATCTCATCACAGTAAATTTGAGCTATATGGTAATGACTTCACATATTCTTCCATAAAATCATAATCAGGTTTACCTTTGCTGTTTACTGGAAGAGGCAATAATGTTTCCTGTATTAATTCCTTTGAAAAAGCACGTCCAAAAACAGGGTATCTATATTTCTCCATATTAAGCAGTGCTATCAGAAAACTAGCCGTATAAATATTGAACCACTCTGCTCTTATTACAATAATATGTGGACCAGTAATAAAATCTGATTGTTGATAAAAAATTGTCGATGTTGTATCTCCTATCGTAATTGCCTTTCCCTTTTCAAGTCCTGCATATTCTTTTTCTTCGACACACAGCGATATTCCATTATTCTCGTCTGTTCTGGTAACATATGGTATATAATCTTCAGTATCGGACACCACTAAATCAGATACATTGTATGATTTTCCATTGTGAATATCAATAATAATTTTTTTTAATGCAAAAATTTCCCACTTTCTCTCTGAAAGATTAATTACTTTTTCAGAATTTGAATCAGAATATAGTTTTTCAAATTCATTATAATTATCCAATAACCAATATATCTTGTCAGTATTTTTTCTATCCAGTGAAGCTTTGGAATCCATATATTTGTATAAAGAATATTTTCTTATAACTTCTTTGAAAATATCATCAGTTATGGTGCTGAAATCAGTTTTTACATAAGCCTCTGGTAATGCTTCCCCCGAATTATTTATTTTGTGTTTAACCCAGAAAACATCATTTTGCGGTGCACTTCCATCTATTTGGTCAATCCATTCTTTTCTTATTTTACTCCACAATCCAGTATCTTTCCGCCCATTATGTGGAATAACAGCAAATCCATCGTCTTTCCATATTCCAAAAAAAACAGATTTAGAAGGATTATGCGGTACATGGGCTTTAAAAACCATTATACATGTAGCAGCGCCAACATGACTATCAAAAAATAGTTGAGGAGGCATTGTCATACATGCCAGTAAAGTATGATATTTCATAAGTTCAGCACGCAATCTCGAACCGCTGCTTCCGGCACACGACATGGGAAGAATTGCAATTCCAATTCCTCCTGTTTTTAAATAATGTAACATAGAAGCAACAAAATCTAATTCATCTTGCCCTTTTTGTATTGTTACTTCTCGAAGGCCGCTCTTATCAAATTTTTCTTCTTTCTCCTTGATTAGCTTCGTATTAGATTGAACCTCTTTATTTAAATCATCTATTTCTTTTTCGAAACCTTCTTTTTTCTTTTGATTCAAATCCCTAATCTTCTTAATTAATTTTTTATTCTTATCCTTCAGCTCATTAATCTCTTGTATAATAGGATATTCCTGACCTGATGATTTATCCTTTTTGTCAAGAGAATACGGCGGATTTATCATTCCTATATCAATATCTCCAAACTCTTTTAATGCTTCATGAAGTGGTACTTTGTCATTATCAATATATGTTTTTCCACTATCATCTACCGGTGCAAATGAATCAATTAATAAAGAGGAGCAGTTGAAAAGATTTGATTTTCCATCTCCGTGAAATCGCATATTTGCATAGGCTAGCGCATACATAGACGCATCACGTTCAACTCCAATCAAACTGTTTTTTCGCGCAGTTTCATATCTCTCTTTTCTTATTTCTTCACTTTGATTATCTTGTTGAACATTCTCTTTGATTTTATTTAGTGCAGATATAAGAAATGCACCTGTTCCACAGCAGATATCAATGATTTTTGTTTTTTCATCAAATTTAGTATCTGAATAGTATTCAGCAATATCACAAAAAAGGTCTGTAATGTGCTTTGGCGTCAATACTATCCCTTTTTCTTTAGCATTACCTTTCGTAAATCTTAAAAATGTTGTATAGAACTCTCCCATAACATCAATTCCAGAGTATTTTTCTATTACCTCAATCACATTTTCATACAAGGAATATATACAACAAGAAAGTACTGTATCACCATCTTGAAAATATTTATCTTTTCCTTTTGGTGCCATTATCAACTCATCTTTAGCCAATAATCCTTCATAAAACTTCTTCAAAGAAACTCTTTTCCCTTTGGGAATTTTATCAATATCCCATATACCTTTTACATAATCATATGCATACTCATCCATACCTTCTCCATATAATGAACACTTTAATAATCTTACGGAATCCTTTCCTATGGAATCCTTAAGCATTTTCTTAGATTTAGCAGCCTTTTTAGAATCTATAGCAGCTTTTGTATTCTTATATAATCGAGAGTCGTGATTAGTCAATCCTAAAATCACAGCCGATACAAACCCGGCTTTTGAATTATCTTCAATTCCATTTGAACGTAAAAAATTAGCACATGCCAAGGTATAACGTCTCAATTCTTTTCTGACTGATTCTTTAGTTGCAGTAAATCGATTTAATGCAACTTCTATATCTTTTTCATATTGCCTGATTGAAACAATTGAATCGTCTAAATACCCATTTTCTAATATTGCAATATCTGAAACATCTCCACCTTTTGGCCAAACATACGAAGTTACCTTTGTTTCTGCATATGCCTGACCAGAAACTCCAATTGCAACAACATCATAATCTGATTTCAAAAATGATGCATACCATAGGGCTCCATTTATTGCATACCTTTCTGTCTCGCCTGGATTTCCATATCCATAATTCAAATAGTCACTCGGATTATCAAACATAGAATGGTCATCTAATGAACCCTTATACTCTATTACAATTATGATATCTGATTCATCCAAAGTAATGATAAAATCGGGGATGCCTCTTGATTTTAATGTCTGCTTTTTTGTAGCTTTGGAAAACACCTTATAAAGCCACTTGTTTTCAGTACCTTTATAACTATCTTCTTTAAACCATGTTATTCCATCAACTTTGATATTCTGGTCACTTGGATACCCCTCGATATCTTTCAATTTTCCAGCAGTTAATCCCTTGGTGATTTCTTCACTTGCCTTTGCCATAATAATCCTCCATTCTTGCTCAACGCGCGAATTTGGGCCGACGCTGAAAGCGTCTTGGCACCAAATTTGCCTGTGAAAAATTTATTTTTCACAGTATTCACCGTCCTGGTTTTTGTTATTTTTAATAACTCTTTCTGCTTCCTTTAATGCTGTTCTTCTAATAAACTCACTATAAGAAGCATACGCCTCAAGCCGAGCAGCCTGTTTAAGCTTTTCCAATTCATCTTCGCTAACTCTGATACTCATTGAAATAGTTTTATTCATTATTACAACCTCCGTTATGAAATAATTATAGCATTGGCGTGCAACAATTACAATACAAAGCTCCACTTTATTTCCCCGTACCACACTTTCCCTGATTTTATTCCTCAATTATAGGCGAAACCATAAAATTATTTAATTCTCTAAATTATTCTTATGAAGTCAGGAAAATACGCGCTGCAACCATCGGTTGACAGATTTCCAAGTGCTATTGATAGCAATTTGGGGCATTGTGTATTACAATTTCTGTATAATAAATAGTGTGTATGGCCGGACAGTCAGCCGGACATACCGCTGAAAGTTGACATGGAAAGGATGAGGAAAAATGACACTTGGAGAAAAAATATATCATCTGCGTTCGGAGAAAGGACTTTCACAGGAAGCATTTGGAGATTTGCTTGGCGTGTCCAGACAATCCGTATCGAAATGGGAGACGGACCAGTCACAGCCGGAATTGGAGAAAATCGTTGCCATCAGCGATATGTTCGGCATCAGCACGGACTATCTGTTAAAAGATAACGTAGAAAGAACGGAAACCCCGATATACGGAATAGAAGAAGACACGCAAACAACGTATGTGAAACGGAAAAGACTGCACTATGAATATGTGAGCAAAAAAACGGTGAAAGGAATCCCGCTCGTTCATGTGAATTTTGGATTGGGTCATCACCGGGCAAAAGGCATTTTGGCAGTTGGAAACGTTGCGACCGGCATTTTCGCGCTCGGGTTTATCTCTTCCGGAATCTTTTCTGTCGGTCTGCTCACTTCGGGGCTTCTTGCATTGGGAACGGTGGCCGCCGGCTTTATCAGTATAGGAACTGTGGCTGTCGGCTGTGTTGCGATGGGGGCGTTTTCGTTTGGAATATTCTGCATTGGTGCATTGAATTTCGGACAGTTCTGCTTCGGCGCGTTATCTTTTGGAAAACAGGTTGCGATTGGTGATGAAGCGCACGGAAGAATAGCGCTTGGATTCAGCCGGGCGGCGGGTGAATTGTATCAGGAAGTGAACAAAAGCGGAAACTTCGATTATCAGACGATAGAACGGCTGATAGATGAAAATGTGGCATCTTACTGGTGGCCTTTCCGGGAATGGATAAAAGGGATTCTGCGGATGATGGCGTGGTAGGAGATAATTTGGAAAAGGACATATAATATAAGGCGCCAGAGCAACGTTTTTATATTAAAATATGGATTATGAAAATACAAAATAAAGTTTGATATATTGAAAGATTTATTGATTCGCCTTGAAGCTTACAGTATAATGAAATGGAAACCGGAGTTATGAAGATGAAACTTTTGCAAGAAGTGGGACGATTAATGAGTTTGAAACGGATGATGAACACAGTTATTTTATATCCAGACTTTTTATTCATAAGGCATTTTTGAAAAAGGAGCCAAAAAGGAGCCGAAAAGGAGCCGAAAAGGAGCCGAAAAGGAGCCAAAAAGGAGCCGAAAGAAAAAATGCAATTATAGAGATTTTGGCAGAAAATCCAAGAATGACGCAGACAACGCTTATGGACATACTGAATTTGAGCAGAAAGCAGATACAGAAAGAAATAAAGGAATTGCAGGAACAAGGTGTACTGGTAAGAGAAGGCTCTAATCGGAGTGGAAAGTGGATTGTGAAGAAGAACTGATGTGAAAGATAAAAGCCAGCAGAATGAGGTGTAGTCATGTACCAAATCGGGATTTGCGACGACGATAAAAACATTTGTGAAGAACTGGGCGGAATGACCAGGCAGATTATGGCGGAATTGCAGGAAGAATTTGTGCTGAAAACATGGTGTTCCGGAGAAGATTTGTGCGCCTGTTTAGATGGCGGGAACGGTTGTGACCTGCTTTTTCTCGATATTGAACTGCCGGGATTAAGCGGCGTGGATGCCGGGGCATATATCCGGAATAAGCTGGAAGACGGAAAAACAGCGATTGTTTATATATCCGCGCATACCGGATATGCAATGCAGCTTTTCCGGTTCCAGCCAATGGATTTTTTGACAAAGCCGCTTGCCCGCGATGAAGTAAGAAGAGTGCTGCGCATTTTTTTGAAAAGCATGGAAAGCCGAAGATTTTTTCTGGAATATCAGGCGGGGAATACACATTACAGACAGGCGTGCGACGATATAATCTATCTGTACAGCGACGATAAAAAAGTGCGTATTGTGACGCCGCGTGAGGAAAAGGAGTTTTATGGAAAACTAAAGGATATCTTACATAAACTGCCAACGCATTTTATCCAGATTCATAAATCTTTTATCATCAATCAGGATTGTGTTGCACAATACAGCTATGACAACGTTCGTATGATGAATGGCAGAATCCTGAATATCAGCAGACCTTATAAAAACATGATTCGTGAAAAGCTGTTTTATGATAAAAAAGAAAAGGAAGCGTGCAGAAAAAATGAGCTTGAATAGCATGATTTTGGCATCTATAACTAATCTTGTCCGTATTTATATTTGTTGGCGGTTTATCAAAATATTTTTACCTGTGTCGCGTGTCAGAAAATACGCAGAGCTTGCGGGTTATATATTTTTTTATATTGTAACTATTAGTGTTTTTCTTTCTTTTTATACACCTCTAATAAATGTTATTACAAATTTACTGTGCTTCTATTTAATTACATTCTTATATGAAGGGAGCAACCGAAAAAGGATACTCACAGCCGTACTGATATATAGTATCAATATGGTCTGTGATTTTTTTGCGTATTCTCTTTTTACGGGCAGTAGAATGGACAGTTCTTCTTCCCAGATATTTTCAATCGTAACCGATTTGCTGATTTTGATTTGTGAGTTAATTGCTGAAAGAATGTTGGGTGAACAGGCTAAACAAGAATATATAAGAGGTTTAGGCATTATTTTAATGATACCAATATTGGGTATTATTATGCTGTATGTTCTTAATACGATAGAGACTGGAAGTAAGGGGGTAATGATTGGCGAAAGCATTGGTATATTGGGCATGAATATTTTAGTGTTTTATTTGTATCATACACATATAAATATGTATCAGGAATTACATGAGAAAGAAGTGTTGGAACAACAGGTAAAAGTTTACAGCAATCAATTAGAGGTTATAGAGCAGACGCAGGCAAAAGTTCGTTCTCTGCGGCATGACATGTGCCACCATATACAGGAGTTGCGGAGGTTCGCGGTTAGAAGTGAAGGACAGGAAGCGATGCGTTATCTGGATAAAATGGAATCTGCGATGACAAATGAGAAAGAGTTTGTGTATTCTGGCAGTAAAGAAATTGACGGTCTGTTAAACTATATGTTGGAGAAGGCAAACAATGCGTTGAAACAGGTAGAAATTGAAATTAAAAATCTCAGAAGCATCGATGAATATTCCTTTGAGTTGGCTGTTATATTGGGGAATTTACTGGATAACGCCATTGAAGCGGCCGGGCGGACAGAGGAGCAGCTGCTTAGATTTCGAATGGAAGAAGATAAGGGTGTATTATATATTCATGTGGCAAACCGATATAACGGGAAACTGCATGAAAAAGAGGGACATCTGCTTTCTTCAAAATCAGATGAAAAGAAACATGGTATTGGTTTGAAGAATGTAAAGGATATTGTAGAAAAAAATCACGGGGTATTGGATATTCGATACGATAACAGGATGTTTGAGGTCGATGTGATTCTGTATTTGCAAAGTTTATGTTAATTTCGGCAAAAACTCATGTCAATTTCGAGGATGGAGAGATTTTCCCGGAAGAAAATGATACGATAGAGCCGAAAGGAGGGCTGAAAAATGAATACTGAAAAAGGAAAAGCATTTTATACAAAGCTGATAGTCAAGCTTGCATACAAAGCGGCGAAGACAGAAGCGAATACGGCATGCCCATTTGTTGGTTATCAGCCGGAAGTACCGGATGCCGTTAAAAAGTTAAGCAAACTGAAAAAATGAGAACTTCCCGCACAGAATGGCTGATAAAAGATTGCGAATGGCTAAGCGCTGAGGAAAAGGAAATTGTTTTATTCGGACTGATGCAGGGCAGGAGTCTGATTAACAGCATAGCGGTAACGATATTGCTTGGTCTGTTAATGGGACTGTTATGGGAAAGCGTTCTGTTCGTCATTTGTTTTCTTCCTCTTCGCAGGTATGCGGGCGGATTTCATGCGAAAACGCGGGAAGGGTGTCTGTTCTTTTCCGTGACAATTGTTGTAGCAGCTTTTTTTGTCATTAAATATTTACGGTGTGAAAATTGGATTATTGCGGCGGCATCTGTAATCTGTCTGGCAATTTTATGGAAAATAGCGCCGGTAGGTAATGAAAAAAGGCTGCTCAACAAAGAAGAGAAAGCCTGTTTTGGAAAAAAGACAAAAATAATAGCCGGAACAGAAATGCTTGTTGTGTTCGCCGCGTTGTTTTTCGGGGGAACCAGATGCGCGGTAGTGGTGATGTCCGTGTTTGCGACAGAAGTTTTGTGTGCCGTTTTAGGGTATATGAAACTGCAAAGATTTGAGAACAAAAGAGAATAAACAGGAAAGGGATGATTAAAAGATGGGGAAACAGAAGAAGAGATTTGCCGTATTGTTGGCGTTACTTATGGTCTGTGCATCTATACTACCCTGCGGCGTAGTGCACGCAGAAGAAGCAGGAGAAAATAACAATGCGGGACTGGAAGTGGAATATGCGGATTCGTTGGATGATGTAATCGGAAAATCGCTGCATGAAGTATCGGTGGATGAGCTTTCCTATGATGCCGGAATGGAACAAAAGAGTTATGCGGGATTGAATACTTCTACGCTCGATACTGTGAAAGAAATATCATCAGGAAATGAAGATGGTATTAGTGCACATGCGTCGCGCGGCGTTACACAGTCGTTTGAAGGAGTGGTAGAGCAGGAAGGCACCTTTACTTATATGCTGCTTTCGCTTGCACCCGGACAGATTATACAGGCGACGCTGGCAGGGCCTAATAATGCGAGTATTGATTATGATTTATTATTGTATACTTATAATAGCGATAGCGGAACTTTGGGAACCTGTGTTGCGGAATCTTCATTAGATACATATATTGATAGTAATACAGGGAAATCTGTGGAAGACGCGATTGCCTATATCAATACCGGAAGCGCAAGTCAGGATTATGCGCTGCTCGTATTTGCCGCAAGAGGCTGCAGCTCTACGGAAACGTTTAAATTGACGGTCAGCCTTGACAACTTTGAGAATTTTGATGCGGGTGAGCCGAACGATAACCCGTTCTCCGCAGTAACGATTCCTGATGGCGCGGTCATTTCAAATTGTAATCTGAATGTGGCGAACGACCAGGACTGGTATGTGTGGAATGCGTCATCGTCCTTCGCCTATATGATGCCGAGTCTGAGCAACGGTAATTATACGGTAGAAGTATATCAGGCCGACGGACGGAAAATGAAATTGGTCAAAACGGAGGAGAAAACAGGGCTTTATAAAGTCAGCCCGGGCAAGTATTATTTCAGAGTCTATAATAAGAACGACAGTTTTGTAAGCGCCGCATATACGTTATCTGTGCAGGCATATGGCACGACGCCGGCCAGAATGACGGTTGTTTTCAAGAGCGATATGGGTTCGACGATACCGGCCTACGGACAGGGCTATTATATATTTGAAAGCACGTTAAAACCGTTGGTAGTGATAGAAGATGCTTCCGGCTATCCTGTTGCAAATGTACCGGTGAGACTGTACTGGAGAAGCGGCGCGCGTCCGCCGGAAGATGAAAACGAAGCTTGGCAAGAATGTATTACAGATAAGGATGGCATAGCGACATTTGATTTGGTGACGTTTCTTGCCAGAGGTGTTTATACATGGGAAGGTTCCGGTTTCCGGCATTATTATGATATAGACGACCTTTTGTACAGTTGCGGAGATTTGTCCATGACGCAGAAAGTCTATCATCTATGGAGAACGGAACCGATGGAATATTAAAGCAGAGGAGGGCTGTTTCGATGCCATTATCAGTCGAAAACATTCTTGCGAATCCCAATTCATACCGCAATTACTACAATGATTACAGCAAGCAGAACGCCTATTATAATTATTATGCGGAATATCGTAATCATGCTCATTTCTATGAGCATGATTACGAAGAAAAGCGGGAGAAAGAATTAGAGAAAGAGCGGCAGGAATGGGAAGAATTTAACAAATCGTATAAGAAGATGTCGTTCGAGGAAATGGAAGAACGGATACGAAATACATGGGAAAAAGAAAAAATGACAGACCGGAAGCCGTCCCAGGCGATGTTCTTTACTACGGAAATCGCTGACCGCGATAAATATGTTGAAGCATACAAGAAAGAGAAAGAAGCTCTCGGACTTAAAAACTGTCTGACGCCGTTTACCCGGGCGGAAGAAGAGGCGTTTCTGGAGAAAGAATGGAATAAGCCACGGAATATCAAAATGAGCAGTTATGACTTTATGAATACAACTTATTCATGTACAGGTGGTAATGTGTATTATTGGATAGAAGGGGTTCGATTCAGCAAGGACGAATATGAGGGATGCTGTTCTATTATTCAACAGGCGAGGAGTCTGCTTCCGAACGGGTCTTTGGATTATCGGGAACATGCGATGATTGGACTCGCTTATAATATCGTAGATACTTATGCGAAGGAACATCTGACATGGGACCAGCGGGCGGTTATAAGCCTGAGTGCGGCGGCAAGTTTCGATACCCGTATTCTGCGAGAGCAGGAATCTTTTATTAAAACAGGCGCTTATGTTGACAGCAACGATAAATACCATGCCATCAGAGATAAAAATGGCGCTAAGTGCATATCAGCAACCAACGAAGAAGCCATAGAAGCATTGAGAATCATATTCGGCGGAGTGGATTTGCGGGACCAGAAAGCAGTTGACAAAGCCTATGGGCAGTATCTGTCAATCGTAGGAATAACAGGTTCCTTTCGTACGGACAGCGACCTGAAAGTCAGCCTTTCCAATGCACAGGCCATTGTAAAAAACGCAGGAAAAAAAGTGGATTACAGTATTTGATATACTTGAAATTCCGGGGAAGAGGAAAGAAACATAAAAGGCAGCGCCGAAACCCCGGCGCTGTTCTTATTTTTAAGAAATGACACCACATATTTTCTGTGGCGTAAATAAGTTCCCAGAATACCGCGGTTGCATATTTTTTGAAAATGTGACTATTCCGTAATAAATATTCAGGTGAAAAATGTCGATATATAATTAACAGAAATATGTCTGGCAGGCTGTAAAAGTAGAGTAGTTATTTTAACCGGGCAACCGGCTGGCAAAAGGAGGGCTGTTTCGATGCCATTATCAGTCGAAAACATTCTTGCGAATCCGAATTCGTACCGTAACCATTATAATGATTACAGCTCGCAGAACGCCTATTATAATTATTATGCGGAATATCGTAATCATGCTCATTCCTATGAGCATGATTACGAAGAAAAGCGGGAGAAAGAATTAGAGAAAGAGCGGCAGGAATGGGAAGAATTTAACAAATCGTATAAGAAGATGTCGTTCGAGGAAATGGAAGAACGGATACGAAATACATGGGAAAAAGAAAAAATGACAGACCGGAAGCCGTCCCAGGCGATGTTCTTTACTACGGAAATCGCTGACCGCGATAAATATGTTGAAGCATACAAGAAAGAGAAAGAAGCTCTCGAACTTAAAAACTGTCTGACGCCGTTTACCCGGGCGGAAGAAGAGGCGTTTCTGGAAAAAGAATGGAATAAGCCACGGGACGTTAAAATGAGCAGCTATGATTTTATGAACAACACTTATTCATATACAGGCGATAATGTGTATTTTTGGATAGAAGGGGTTCGATTCAGCAAGGACGAATATGAGGGATGCCGTTCCGTAATTCAGCAGGCAAAAAGTTTGCTAACAAGTGATGTAACGTTAGACTATATAAACCATGCACTGATAGGCCTTGCATATAATGTGGTGAACACCTATGCGGAAGAAAATCTGACATGGGACCAGCGGGAAGTTATAAGCCAGAGCGTGGCGGCGCATTTTGATACCTATATTTTGCAGGAACAGGAATACTTTATAAAAGAAGGTGTCTATGTTGACAGTAACGATAAATATCATGCTATCAGAGATAAAAATGGTGGTAGGTATATATCTGCAACCAACGAAGAAGCCATAGAAGCATTGAGAAGTATATTCGGCGGAGTGGATTTACGAGACCAGAAAGCAGTTGACAAAGCCTATGGGCAGTATCTGTCAATCGTAGGAATAACGGGTTCATTCCGTGTTGACAGCAATCTGAAAACCAGCCTTTCCAATGCGCAGACCATTGTAAAAAACGCAGGAAAAAAAGTGGATTACAGTATTTGATATACTTGAAGTTCCGGGGAAGAGGAAAGAAACATAAAAGGCAGCGCCGAGAGTCCGGCGCTGTTTTTATTTTATATTAGGAAATGACACCGCATATTTCCGGATATGCAAATAAGTTCCCCGAATGCGTGATTGGATTTTGCACTGATTTTGTTTACAATAAATACAATCAATTTATGCCTGCATGTAATTTACAGGTCAAACAGGAAGGGGAGATTATGATGATACGAAAAGCACAGATGAAAGATATTTCCCGTCTGGCAGAGATAGAAGTTTTTGGAAAACGGGTTGCGTACCGTCCTATTTTCCAGGACGATAACGGCTCATTTAATATGATACAGGTAGGAAATATTATAGAAGAATACCGGCGGAATCCGTCGCTTCTTGAACATATATCCGTATATGACGACGGCATCGTCAAAGGTATTTTGAACTGGAAAGATTGTTTCAATGGTGGCGGGCCGGACGAAATAGAGTTATACTGTTTTTATGTGGAACCTTTTTTCAAAGGGCAGGGAATCGGCAGGGCGCTGCTGCAGCATTTGTTTGACGAGGCGGTAAAACAGCGTAAGAAAAAAATATACGCCTGGGTACTGAAAAAAAATATCCCGGCAAGGCGGTTTTATGAAAGAAACGGATTTGTCGCGGATGGCCGGGAAGGTCTGGTGGAAGGTACGACGGAGCAACATATGTGTTATGTCAGAGAAGTAGGCGCTGTTTGAGTGAAAGCTTCATGAAATTCCGGTTTTGAAGTTTTACGAAAAAGGAGGAAAAGACAGATGTCAAGGATTCAGCTGCGCATTTATGACCTGAGAAAAAAAAGACAGCTCGGGCAGAAGGAACTTGCGGAAAAGATTGGTGTGTCGGTGCAGACCGTCAGCAAGTGGGAAAACGATATTTGCATGCCCGATATTTCCCTGCTCCCTGATATTGCCGATTTTTTTCAGGTAACGGTGGATGAAGTTCTCGGGTTGAAGCCCCTGCCCGGCGAGGAATATATACCAGTCAGAAGCGGGGAAAAAGATTACTGGGAATCACGCCTGCATTATCTGAAAGCGAGCAGAAAGTCCTTCTGGAATGAAGATTATCTGCAGTTTCTTGTGGAAAAAGTGTGGAAAATCGAAAAGCCGGTGCAAATTTTGGACTGTGGATGCGGATTTGGTTATGTGGGCCAGATGATACTGCCGCTATTGCCGGAAGGAAGCGGCTATACGGGAATTGATTTCAGCCGGACTATGGTAGAAGAAGGTAAAAGGCTGTTCGGTGAATTGGGACTGCGGGGAGAATTTATCTGTGATGATTTTCGGACGTATCATTTTAACAGACAGTATGATTTTGTCATCAGTCAGGCGGCGCTTCGCCATGCCGGGAATGCGCGGGCTTTTTTGCAGAAGATGATTTCGCTTGTTAAGAGCGGCGGTCTGGCAGCGGCAGTTGACGTCAACCGGGAATTCGAATATGATGGATTTTATATAGACGGTATGGACTATCAGGAGCTTTGCACCCGCGGCGGCTTTCGGAAGATGTGGAGCAAAGAGCTGGCTTGTCAGGACAGGGATTACGCGATAGGAATCCGGCTCCCCGTGATGATGAAGAAGGAAGGTCTGGTGGATGTGGGCGTGCGGATGAATGACAGAGTCAGCTTTGTGACGCCGGATATGGCGGATTATGCGGAGGACATCCGGAATCTTCTGGATGAAAAACAGTGGGAAAAGGCACGGGGCGCGGAGGAGGAAGAAGAAATCATCCAGCAGTTTATCAACCACGGCATGGACAGGAAAGAAGCGGAAAATTACTGTCGGAAACAGCGCAAGATACAGGCTTATGTAGAGGAGAACAAAGAAGGGCTGACGTATCTGCAATGGCGCGGGCTGGTAATCAGTTATGGGTGGAAAGTGTAAAATTCTTCATGTTAAAAGAAAGGCAGGAACATAAAGGTGAAATTAGTAGTTCTGGAAAGAAACAGCGCGGGTACGGACATCGACGTATCCTGTTTTGAGAAATTCGGTGAGGTAACCTATTACCCCAATTCGACGGCCGAAAATGCGGCGGAGAGAATCGGAGATGCGGAAATCGTCATTTCCAATAAGACCCCGTTAAACGAAAGCAATCTGAAAGACGCTTCAAAACTGGGCCTGATTTGTCTGTTGGCGACAGGGTACGACAATGTTGATTTGGAGTATTGCAGAAGCCGCGGCATTAAAGTTGCCAATGTGGTCAATTACTGTACGCCCGCGGTGGCGCAGCATACGCTTTTGCTGGCGATGATGCTGTCGGAAAAAATCGCGTATTATGACGACTATGTGAAATCAGGCGCATACAGCGCGCAGGACAGATTTTCGCATTTCGACAAAATTTTTCATGATTTAAACGGCAAAACATGGGGCATTGTCGGCATGGGGAGTATCGGCCATAAGGTAGCGGAACTGGCTTCGGCATTTGGGTGTAAGATTATTTTTTATTCTGCTTCCGGCAAAAGCGCCTGTACGGATTATGAAAGGGTAGAGCTTGACCGGCTGTTACAGGAGTCGGATATCTTATCGCTCCATTGCCCGCTCAGTGACAGGACGAGACATCTCATCGACAAAGCGGCATTTCTGAAAATGAAGAAAACAGCGATTCTGATTAATGTGGCCAGGGGGCCGGTTGTCGATACGCAGGCTTTGTATGAAGCGCTTGTGGAAGAGCAGATAGCGGCAGCAGGACTGGACGTATTAGAGAAAGAGCCGATGGAAATTTCCAATCCGCTTTATCAGATAAAGGACAGCACCAGACTGATTATCACACCGCATATGTCCTGGGCCAGCGTGGAGTCGAGAACCCGGCTGATAGAAGAGATTATGTTGAATATTGAGGCATTTCTGGAAGGAAAGAACCGGAATATTGTCAATATAGAATAAAAGAAATGGAGGATTACTATATGGGAATCATTATCAAAAACGCATTGGTCGTTGTACCGCAGGGGGAAGAGGACGTTATAAAAGAAACGAGCCTTTATATCGAAGGAGACCGGATTACGGGCATCGGGCAGGCTCCCGCCGGTTTTCAGGAGGAAAAAGTCATCGACGGAACAGACAGACTGGTTATTCCGGGACTGATAAACTGTCATACCCATTCCTACATGTCTTTCATGCGGAATGTGGCGGATGATTTATCCTTTATGGACTGGCTTTTCGGAACAATCGACCCAATCGAACAGCAAATGACGGATGAAGATACTTACTGGGGAGCGAATCTGGCAATTATCGAAATGATGAAGAGCGGGACAACCTGCTTTAACGATATGCAGATGAATATCCACCAGACGACGCGTGCGGTTAAAGAATCCGGCATGCGCGCGGTTATCTGCCGCGGACTTGTGGGAAACGGAAACGATGAGGGCGGACAGATGCGCCTGCGTCAGGCATATGAAGAAAGGGATGCGGCAAAAGACTGTGACAGACTTACCTTTTTGCTCGGCCCTCACGCTCCTTATACATGCGATGACGAATTTCTGAAAATCGTTTCAGATGAAGCGAAAAAGAACGGAATGGGCATCCATGTACATCTTTCGGAGAGCGTGAGCGAAATAGAACAGATTCAGGAAAAATACGGCTGTACACCGATTGAACTGGCTGAAAAAACAGGTATTTTTGATGTTCCCGCAATCGCCGCGCATTGTGTGCAGGTGACGGACAAAGATATTGATATTCTGAAAGCGCATAATGTCAGCGTTGTTACGAATCCGGCAAGTAATATGAAACTTGGAAACGGTTTTGCGCCGATTGCCAAAATGATGGAAAAAGGGGTAAACGTATGCCTCGGTACGGACGGCGCGGCAAGCAATAACTGCCTGAACATGTTCCATGAACTGAGCCTCCTGACTCTGATTCATAAAGGAACAGGCAAGACGCCTCAGTGCATCAGCGCGAAAGAGGGATTCCGTATCGCGACGATTAACGGAGCAAAAGCGCTCGGACTCGAAAAAGAGACAGGTTCTATCGAAGTGGGAAAAAAGGCGGACCTGGCGATTCTGAATCTGAACACGCCTGCGCTGACACCGAGAAATAACCTGATTGCGGGTCTTTCCTATTCCGCGAACGGCTCCGAGGTGGACACGGTTATCATCAACGGACAGATTACGATGGAAAACCGGAAGATTCTGACGATGGATGAGGAACTGGTTTACCGGAAGATTAATGAAATTATCGTCAGGATGGGACTGGATAAAAAGGTATACTAAGAGCTTGCCAAAGAGAATATAAAGAGGGAAAAAAGGGCTGTTGCGCAATCTGATTTGATGATTTTGCAACAGCCCTTCGTAGTCCCGGTTTAGTTTTCGTCTTTGAACATTTCAATAATGCGTTCCATACGCGTCAGATTATCCGCATTATGTTCAACAAGCTGCGCATTGCCTTCTACGGCATTTGCAACATCCAGCGTTTTCTGTGCAATGCCTGTTACGCTGTCCGCGGCTTCCCCGATGGTCGTATTGACGCCGTCTACGGAATCCGCGATAGATACGATGGCATCTGACAGAGATTCGATTTCCCGGCTGATAATCGTCATATCGCTTTCAAATTCTGCGGCATCCTGGGTATATTGTTCCGCTACCTGCATAAAGCCGTTGTAGTCTTTTAAAACGGTATGCTCCAGGAAATCGGTGCTTTGGTTCAGGCAGTCGGCCAGATTGCGCACCGCTTCGTGTACGTCTGCAATGATTCCGTTGATATCGCCTGCGGTAGAAGAAGTCTGGGAAGCAAGTTTTCCGATTTCGTCGGCAACGACCGCAAAACCGCGTCCGGCCTCTCCCGCCCTTGCGGCTTCAATGGAAGCGTTCAGAGCCAGAAGATTTGTCTGGCTGGAAATGTCCAGAATCGCCTGTGTCAGCTGATTGATTTTCTCAACCGCTTTGGCCTGTTCCATTGCTTCTTCTGCTTTACGGCTGACTTCTTCGTACATGACGGAAGTCTTGCTTGTCGCCGCATCGGTGGTGGATTTCAGGTTATCGGCACGGTTTTTGCTTTCCGTAGAAGTCGTGAGGCCTTCTTCGGAACGTTCTTTGATGACGCTGGAACGTTCTCTGATATTGCCAAGCATTTGATTGACATTTTCCATTGTCGCCGCGGTCTGTTCCATCGCCGCGGCAAGTTCCTGTGTCGTGTCTGAATTTTCAAGGCTCATTGTATTGACATGGTCTGGCAATGCCGAAAGAAAGAATAATGCCGATAATGACAGAGAGCACGACCGCAACCAGAGCGCCGAGCAGAATGGCAATGGTATTGTTGGTGGAACGGGCCACAAGGTCTTTTTCAGGAACAGTCATGACATAACGCATTCCGTTTGTCAGAATCGAATAGAACATGTCTTTTTGCTGTCCCTTATATGTATAGGAAACAAACGTATTCTCCTGAGAATCATCTGTAATGGCCGCCGCCGCTTCGGAAAGTCCGCTGTCTGCATCTGCGAGAGAGGTTCCTACATCCAGCTCTTTATGATACATGACTTTGCCGTCCGCATTGGCCAGATACGCATAACCTGCCTTAAAAATATTGGATTCATCCACCATATCTGTGAAGGTAGAAAATTCAATGTCCATTCCGAGAATACCAATGGACTCGCCGTCGATAAAAATAGGAATGACATAAGATACCATATAAACGTTGATGTTGGAATTCAGATAAGGCTCCATCCAGGTCGGTTTTCCGTTGTTGACCGGAATGTAATACCAGCCGACATGCTCCAAATCGTCCGGCTCATACATCGTAAAGTCGGTAGGTTCTATTTTGGTAAATTCGCCGCTGCTGTTGTCTCTTGTGTAAAAAAGACCGCTTGTCGGGTCTGTAAATTCGGGATTGTAACGTATGTAGGCCGTAAGCGCGCCATTCGTATTTTTGGCGATTTCGAGAAGCACATCGTCAATGCTTTCTGTGTAACTTTCTACATAAGCGGGGTCTGTTTTGAATGCCTCCACATCGTCCAGTCTTTCCAGAACGACGCTGTAAAGATTTTCGACTGACAGTTCTACATTGCCCATCATACGGTCCAAAACGGCGCTCGCATTTTGCGTGCAGAGAAGCATATATTCTCTGGACGTCTCATTGGATAGGGTTTTCGAAGTGAGGATGCTGAGGCCACCACATACCATAGCCGACAGAAGCGCACATAAAATGACGGAAGCAATGATTTTTACTTTGATTGATTTCATAAAAATCCTCCATTCTTGCCTTCGACTGATACCGCTGTAAATTGACAATATTATACAATATTTGGCTCATAATGCAAAGAGAAAAAAAATATATATAAACATATATGAAAATAAAGCTAATCATATCGATACTTTATGCCGATATACCTCTAAATAATACTCTCAATTCTATATTGACGAAATTTGGAGGACATATGGGCGCTTTCAGGGCTGCAGTCAGAAAACATTTGGATAGAATCCCTTTTTACAGGTACGGAGTGCCCATCGGGAAGGATACGAGAATATACGGATGGGTTCATCTGCGTCTGGAGAAAGACTCGGAATTTCAATGCGGTAAAGACCTGACGATAAGGAGTTCGTGGAAATCGAATCCGGCAGGAGGAGGAAGGACGAGCACGCAAATCCGGCTGGAGTCCGGTGCAAAGCTGATAATCGGAGATAAGGTCGGCATCAGCAATACTTCTATCTGCTGCAGTACCTCCATAACGATAGAAGATAATGTTTTGATAGGCGTCAACTGTTCGATTACGGATACGGACCATCATTCGGTAAGATACGAAGACCGTATAAACGGCAACAAAAATTATAAGTCCGCGCCGATTGTCATTAAAGAGGGAGCATGGATTGGCGGACACAGCCTTATATTGAAAGGCGTTACAATTGGATGCCGCAGCGTGATAGGAGCGGGGTCGGTGGTAACAAAATCTGTCCCGGATAATGAATTGTGGGCAGGCAATCCTGCAAAATTCATTCGCAAAATTAATCAATAGCATAAGCAAATAATTTTATGTCTTTCATGTAAAAAAGATATTTTTTATCAATACATTATGTTGTTATAATCAATGGAACTGTCAATCAGATTACCTCGGGGGTCTTCCGAGGGGGGGGCAATGGAATGCTTTCAGTTCAAACGAATATTTCGGCATGGAATGCCGGCAGACAGCTAGGAATAACGACTAAGAAAAAAGAAAAATCAACAGAAAGATTATCGTCTGGTTATAAGATTAACCGGGCCGCAGATGATGCGGCCGGGTTATCTATTTCTGAGAAAATGCGCAGACAGGTTCGCGGCCTTACGCAGGCGGCTTTTAATGCGCAGGATGGTATTTCTATGGTGCAGACCGCGGAAGGAGCGATGAACGAAGTTCATGACATGCTTCACCGGATGAATGAATTGTCGGTCAAAGCGGCTACCGGGACATTGACGGATTCCGACCGGATGATGGTTGATGCGGAAGTGCAGCAGTTAAAGACGGAGATAGACGGGATTTCCGAACGCACGACGTTCAACGAAATCAGTCTCTTCCCGGAAGGCGGGCGTTCGCCGCATAATGCGTCTCAGATAAAATCGAAATATTTTGAACTGACTTATAATGTGAAAGACGGTTCCATGATAGTAAGCGATGCGGATGGCGAAATACTGGTAAACAGCGCAGATACCGCTGTTTCTGTGAATGGCGCGCAAAACGGCGTGTCCGGAGCATCCCGTGCGGTGCAGGCGACTTCCAGCGGGAGCGTTCTGGCAAATACGATTGCGACCGACCTGATTCCGAAGGCGGCGGCGCAGATTGCATCGGCGTTTCCGGCGCTGGATGCGGCGATAGGAACGGATACGATTAAACTAGGGTTAAGCGTTTCTTATATAGACGGGCCGAATCGGACGCTGGCTTATGCTTCTTACCAGTTTTACAGCAGCGGAAGGCCTGTCGGTATGGGGATTAAAGTGGATGCGGCGGATTTTAACGCGGCGGATGCGGAAGGCACGGGCAAACGTGCGGAGGCTCTGCGTTCCACGGTGGCGCATGAACTGATGCACTCGGTTATGCAGTATACGCTGACAGATGGCATGAGCGGCAGGAAAGGGTATAAATACCCGACCTGGTTCGTGGAAGGAACGGCGCAGCTTGCAGGCGGCGGTTTTGCAACCGGATGGAATGATGCGCTGACTTATTATGCGAACAAACTGAATGACGAAGACGATACGAGTCAGGATGCAAATTTCAAGAAATATATACAATATTACACGGTATCGGGAAGGCCGTACGGACATGGATATCTGGCCTCGGCTTATGCCGGATATCTGGCGAATATCAAAAACGGCGGCACAACCGATGTTACGGATACGAATATCGCGGCCGGCATGAATAAGATTTTTGAAGACCTGCTGAACGGCAAACGTCTGGACGCCGCATTGAAAGATAATACGGGATTTTCGGAACAACAACTGAAAGATTTGTTTAAGAACGGCGATGCTGACCTCGTGGAATTTGTGCGGAAGCTTTCTTATGAATCAAAAGGCGGAGCGGGTTCCGTGATTGCAGGCGGACTGAATGTGGGCGGCTCTTCCCTGATTAATGCTGCCGGCGGAGATACCAGATTTTATGTGGACTCTATTTTTGTGGATATGAGCGGACCGGTGGAAATCGGCCTGCAGGTAGGCGCCGAGGCGGGACAGCACATTCCGGTGAATCTTTTTCAGATGAACTGCACGGCTCTCGGACTGGATGAGACGAATGTCAAAACGACGGAAGACGCCGATAATGCAATCAATGCCGTTAAAGCGGCAATCACAGCCGTGAGCAGCGCGAGAAGCTATTACGGTGCGATACAGAACCGTCTGGAGCATACCATTAACAATCTGGACAATGTCACGGAAAATACGACGGCGGCGGAATCCAGAATCAGGGATGCGGATGTGGCGGAAGAAATGGTGCGCTTCTCCGTCAATCAAATTTTAACGCAGGCGGGTACTTCCATGCTGACGCAGGCGAACCAGCAGAGTCAGATGATACTGAGCCTTTTAGGCTGATGACGGCCGACAGATGAAAGGGACATGGTGAAATGGGAGAGATAAGAAAAATAACCTGCCAGTCGTGCGGAAGGAACTGGGAGCTGCAGACCGGCAGCGGATTGCGTCACGGCCTGCTTGAAAATGTCATTTCCGCTTTTCCGGAGAATCTGCGGAAAAAGATTGCCGGCAGCATGGAGGATATGGAATTTCCGATTTATGATTTTGCCTATCAGCCTGCGCACTGTGAATATTGCTGTCAGATAGTAAGCGTTCCGGTTTTTGAGCCGATGGAAAAAGAAGCGTTTGTAGGCGGATGTCCCATATGCGGGCGGCGGGTAAAGCTGATGAAGAGCATGAAAAGAAATGCCTGTCCTGTATGCGGGGAAAAGGCGCTTCTGGAAGAAGAAACGGGAATGTGGGACTGATTTTATAAATTTTCAAAGAATTACAAAAAATGCTGGTAAAAGTTTAAACTTTTATATACAATAAGAAATAGGCTGAAAAGTCAGATATTTTTCAGCCGCGTAGTGATTAGTGATGATAGGACAGACGACCATCACTATAATAAAAATTCGGCTGGTTACTGTATTTTATTTTGAAGGAGGAAACTTTTATGAGCAGCGAAATCAGAGACATTAACTTAGCCGAGTCAGGCGAAAGAAAAATTGAGTGGGTTAAAAGAAATTGCGACCTGCTCCGTACTTTGGAGAAGGAATTTTCCGAATCCAAACCGTTTGCGGGGAAGAAGGTAGCCCTGTCCGTGCATTTGGAGGCGAAAACCGCTTATCTGTGCCTTGTATTGAGCGCGGGCGGAGCGGACATGTATGTTACGGGTTCCAATCCGTTGTCCACGCAGGACGACGTGGCGGCAGCGCTTGTGAAAGCGGGGCTGGAAGTGCATGCCTGGTATGATGCGACACAGGAAGAATACGAAACGCATATCCGCCATGTACTGGAAGTCGGCCCGAATATCATTATCGACGACGGCGGCGACCTGGTAAATATGGTTCACAAAGAGATGCCGGAACTGATTCCGAATATTATCGGAGGCTGTGAAGAGACGACAACAGGTATTATTCGTCTTGAGGCGATGAACAAGGCCGGAGAATTGAAATTCCCGATGGTTCGCGTAAACAATGCGGACTGCAAACATTTATTTGATAACAGATACGGTACGGGCCAGTCCGTATGGGATGGTATCAACAGAACAACCAACCTGATTGTGGCAGGCAAAATTGTTGTCGTAGCGGGTTACGGCTGGTGCGGTAAGGGAACCGCAATGCGTGCGAAAGGTCTCGGCGCAAGAGTTATCGTTACGGAAATTGACCCGATTAAGGCGATTGAAGCGGTTATGGATGGATTTGATGTTATGCCGATGCAGGAAGCGGCGAAAGTCGGCGACTTCTTTGTTACCGTAACGGGCTGCGACGGCGTTATTGACAAAGAAGATTTTGCGGTAATGAAAGAAGGCGCGATTCTGTGTAATGCGGGTCATTTTGACTGCGAAATCGATATGGCGTGGCTGAAAGAAAATGCGGTAGAGACAAGAGAGCAGAGAAAGAATATTATGGGGTATAAACTGCCCACCGGTCAGTGGATTTTTGTACTCGCCGAAGGCAGACTTGTTAATCTGGCGGCGGGAGACGGCCATCCGGCAGAAATCATGGATATGAGTTTTGCGATTCAGGCGCTTTCCGCAAAATATCTGGTAGAGCATGGCAGCGAGCTGAAAGAAAAACTGATTGATGTTCCGGCGGAAGTGGATAAGGACGTTGCGAAACGGAAACTGGCATTCCTCGGAAAGGAAATTGATGTATTAACGCCTGAACAGGAAAGATATTTGAACAGCTACTCTTTGTAAGAGCTTTTCCCCTTGTATTCTGATGATACAGGGGGATTTCTTTTGCATTATTTAACCGGATGCGGAGAAAGGAAAGGTTATTAAAATGGGACAACAGACGGAAACGGTGTCGAAATACAGTGCGGGGGAACTTCTCAGAAGATTTCTGCCTTATTACCGGAAATATTGGAAAATTGTCGTTATCGATTTGTTCTGCGCGGGGCTGACGACTATTTGCGAAATGGTGCTGCCGATGATTATGCGGTATATTACGAATACGGGCATCAATGATTTGGCGGCGCTGAGCATTCATGTGGTGCTGCGCATGAGCGCCCTGTATTTTGTGCTGCGGGTCATCGATGCGATGGCTAATTTTTATATGGCGTATACGGGACATGTCATGGGAACAAGGATGGAGACCGATATGAGACGGGACGCCTATGCGCATTTGCAGAGGCTTTCCGATACTTACTATAATAATACGAAGGTCGGGCAGATTATGGGCCGGATTACAAATGACCTGTTTGATGTAACAGAATTTTCCCATCACTGTCCGGAGGAATTTTTCATTGCCGGAATCAAAGCGGTAATTTCCTTTATCATTCTTTCCGGAATTAATTTCTGGCTGACATTGATTATATTTGCAATCGTACCGGTCATGGTAATTGTCTGCACGATTATTAATCTGCGCCTGCGCGCGGCTTTCCGGAAGCAGAGAATCCAAATCGGGGAACTGAACGCGCGGATTGAGGACAGTCTGCTCGGGCAGAAGGTTGTCAAAGCATTTACCAACGAAGAAAAGGAAAAAGAAAAGTTCGAGGGGGATAACCAGAATTTTTACCTGATTAAAAAAGAAACTTATAAATTTATGGCCGCATTCGGAACGACGACGAGGGCTTTCGACGGACTGATGTATCTGGTCGTCGTGGCAGCGGGCGGTATTTTTATGATAAAGGAGCTGATTTCGCCCGGCGACCTGGTGGCATATGTGATGTATGTTTCTACGCTGATTGCGACAATCAGACGAATCATCGAGTTTGCGGAACAGTTTCAGCGTGGTATGACGGGAATTGAGCGGTTCGTGGAAATTATGGACAGCGATATAGAAATTTTTGATGAGCCGGATGCCGTGCCCTGCGTCGATGTAAAAGGCGATATTTCTTTCCGGAACGTAAGTTTTGCCTATCCGGATGACCATAATATTGTTTTCCGGGATTTGAATCTGGATATCCGTGCGGGAGAGAAGATAGCAATCGTAGGTCCCTCCGGAGGAGGCAAGACGACGCTCTGCAATCTGATTCCGCGTTTTTATAACGTAGATGAAGGGGAAATCGTTCTGGACGGGCAGAATGTCCGGCATTATACTTTGAAGAGTCTGCGTCGCAATATCGGAATGGTACAGCAGGACGTCTATCTTTTTTCCGGTACGGTCTATGAGAATATCGCGTACGGGAGGGAAAACGCGACAAGAGAGGAAGTTATGGAGGCGGCGAGAAGAGCCGGCGCACACGAATTTATAGAAGCGTTAAAAGATGGGTATGATACTTATGTAGGGGAACGGGGCGTCAAGCTTTCCGGCGGACAGAAACAGCGTATCAGCATTGCCAGGGTCTTTTTGAAAAACCCGCCGATATTGATACTGGATGAAGCGACTTCGGCGCTTGATAACGAAAGCGAATTTCAGGTTGCCAGGTCTTTGCAGGAGCTGGCAAAGGGCAGGACAACGATTACGATTGCCCACAGGCTTTCCAGCATTCGTAATTCCGACAGGATTCTGGTGCTGACGGAAGACGGAATCGTAGAAGAGGGCAGTCACGAACAGTTGCTTGCGATTCAGGGAATTTACCATCATTTCTATATGACGGCAAATGAACTGAAATAATGAAAAAATTGCTTACATTTTCGATTTTTAAATGCTAAACTAAAGATATGGGGTAAGGTCAGGGTATTTGAAAGGTAACGTTAATCTTGTTGTTCGGCGTTAGGAGGCGAGAAAATGTTTGAAGCAGGCGAACTGATTATGTGTGGGGGACATGGTGTATGCCGTGTAACGGCTATTACGGGAAATCCGATTGACAAACTCGACAAAAAACGAAAGTATTATATTCTTGAACCGGTTTTCGAGAAAGGAAGCACGATTTATACGCCGGTCGATAATGACAAAATCGTTATGAGAAAGATTTTGGATGAAAAGGCGGCAAAATTGCTGATTGGGAGAATTCCGGATATCGAGACGGTATGGATTAAAGAAGAGAAAACAAGAGAACAGATGTATAAGGAAGCAATCAGAACCTATGACTGTCAGAGTCTCGTTCGTATTATCAAGACTTTGTATCTGCGCAGACAGGACCGGGTGGAGCAGGGCAAAAAAGTGCTTTCCTCCGACGAACATTACCTGAAAAAAGCAGAAGAACTGCTTTACAGCGAAATGTCGATTGCGTTGTCGATTCCGAAGGAAAGAGTAGAAGGATATATTTATAAACAGATTCATTCAAATAACTGAAATCCAAATCATGCGGACAAGAACTGCAAAATAATTCTCAGAGCGCAAGTCGTCGGGCTTGCGCTTTTGGTTTTGGCCCAAATTGCGGCGGCGTAAATTATTTATCTTCTGTTGGAGAAGTTTCGTCTGCAGAAGACGCCTGATTTAAAGGGGCATGATGCGGATGGCTTCCGATAAGTTCGACTGCACAAAGGACAACCGTCAGAATTTCGGCTTCTGCCTGTGCGGAAGAAGTATCAAAGCGATGAAGAATTGCGCCCGTATTGGTTCGTCCGTATTTAGGATGCAGACGGTTCAGAGCATAGGTAGCCATATCCAGTCGACAATCATTGCAGGAACAGATATGCGGCATTGTAGGCAGAAGTTTGTTCAGCATACGCTCCACATTATCTTCCATCATATTCTTAAGTCCTTCCATTTGATTCCCCTCCATAGTAAAAAAGTGTACATATTATTATGTTATAACATAATTGCCAGAGAATCAATAATTTTTAATGATTTTTTGCTGATTTTTTACATGAAATATAAAATCTTTTCTGTTTTTTTAAATTTTTTTAATTGATTTCACTGGAAAATACAGGTAAGATAAAACAATGTCATAAGAAAGGAGCAGGTATATGTTCAAAATTATGAAGTATCTCGGAGAATTTAAGGCATCGGCAGCCGTGGTTATACTTCTCCTGATTTTACAGGCATATTGTGATTTGTCCCTGCCATCCTATACGTCGGATATTGTAGATGTGGGAATCGAGCAGGGCGGCATTGAAAATGCCGTGCCGGAAATCATGCGGGCGGAGACGCTGGAAGGCATCTGTTTTTTGTCGGACGAGGATGCGCTGATTCGGGAAAATTATCGGTTGAACGAAGATGGAAATTATGAATTGCAGGCAGAAGAACCGGAAACGATAGAGAAGCTTGATGAAGCCATGCGGGGAGCAATCGTTGCGCTTTATCAGCAGGGAGAGAACACGGAAGAACTCAGCGATATCATGGCGTCACAGATGGCGGTCATGTTCGTCAGAGCCGAGTACGAGGCTCTCGGCGTAGATTTGAACGCAATTCAGACAAGGTATCTTCTGACGACGGGCGGAAAGATGCTGCTCATGACGGTTTTGATGATGACGGCTTCCATTGCGGTCGGTTTTCTTGCGGCCAGAGTTTCCGCAGGAATCGGTATGCGGCTCCGCGGCCGGGTTTTTAGAAAGGTGGTTTCGTTTTCACATGCGGAACTGGACCGATTTTCTACCGCATCGCTGATTACGAGAAGCACAAATGATATCCAGCAGATTCAGATGGTGGCTGTCATGCTGCTTCGTATGGTCTGTTATGCGCCGATACTCGGCGTGGGCGGTATCATTAAAGTCATCCATACGAGAACCGGTATGGGATGGATTATTATCGTGGCAGTTATTCTCATTTTAGGGTTAGTCGGTACGTTAATGAAAATTGCCATGCCGAAATTTAAGCTGATGCAGACGCTTGTGGACAAAATGAATCTCGTATCGAGGGAAATTTTAACAGGCGTTCCGGTTATTCGGGCATTCAGCCGGGAAAAACATGAGGAAGAACGGTTTGATAAGGCAAATCATGAACTGATGGCTACCCAGATTTTTACAAACCGGGTCATGACCTTTATGATGCCGGTGATGATGTTAATCATGAACGCAATTGCGGTCGCAATCGTATGGTTCGGTTCAAAAGGAATTGATATGGGAAATCTTCAGATTGGCGATATGATGGCGTTTATTACTTATTCGATGCAGATTGTCATGTCTTTCCTGATGCTGACAATGATTTCCGTTATGCTGCCGCGAGCGGGCGTGGCGGCAGAACGTATTGAGGAAATTCTGCACACGGAGCCGACCGTTCTGGATAAAGAACAGGTGCGGGATGAGGAGCTTTTCGGAAAAGGCATTGTTGCTTTTGAAAACGTAAATTTCAGATATCCCGGGGCGGAAGAGGACGCGCTTTCAGACATTTCCTTTGTCGCGGAGCCGGGAAAAACGACGGCGGTTATCGGCAGCACCGGCTGCGGAAAATCTACTATGCTGCATTTGATTCCGCGTTTCTATGATGTGACGGGAGGAAGAATCACGATTGACGGGATTGACATCAGGGAATTGTCGCAGAAAAAACTGCGCAGCCTGATGGGATTCGTTCCGCAGAAGGGTGTGCTTTTTTCCGGGACAATCGCGTCAAATATTAAGTTTGCGGGAGAAGAGAGAATTTCCGATGAAATGATGAAAGAAGCGGCGGAAATCGCGCAGGCGCAGGAGTTTATAGAGAGTAAAAAGGAAGCCTTTGAAAGTCCTGTTGCGCAGGGCGGCACGAATGTTTCGGGCGGGCAGAAACAGCGGCTTTCCATTGCCAGAGCCATTGCGGGACGGCCGAAAATATTTCTTTTTGATGATAGTTTTTCCGCACTGGATTATAAAACGGATGCGGTGCTCCGGAAGGCGCTGCATGAGAAACTTTCCGACGCGACGGTCGTGATTGTGGCACAGCGCATCAGTACGATTCTGCATGCGGACCAGATTATTGTGCTGGATGACGGCAGGATTGCAGGAATCGGAAAACATGAGAACTTATTGCAGACCTGTGAAGCATATCAGGAAATTGCGAAGTCCCAGTTATCGGAAGCGGAATTGAAGGGAGGCATGCGCAATGAGTGAGAATCAGAACAGACACCGCGGCCCGCACGGACATGGTCCGGGCGGCATGATGCCGGGTGAAAAAGCCAAAAATTTCAGCGGAACGATTAAAAAACTGTTTCGTTCTATGGGAACATACAGGTATGGGTTAATGGCGGTTGCCGTATTTGCGGTGGGCAGTACGCTGTTCAATATCATCGGCCCGAAAGTTCTGAGTAAGGCGATAACGGAATTATTTAACGGTCTGATGGCGAAATTATACCGCACCGGCGGAATAAATTTTGATAAGATAGGAAGAATCCTTCTGATGCTGCTTGGGCTGTATGTCATCAGTGCCTTGCTGTCGCTGTTTCAGGGATGGATAATGACGGGTATTTCACAGAAATTGTGTTTCCGTTTCCGCAGGGAGATTTCGGAGAAAATAAACCGTATGCCGATGAAGTATTTTGAATCCCGGACGGTCGGCGAAGTGCTCTCGCGCATCACAAACGATGTGGATACGCTTGGAATGAGCCTGAATCAGAGCGTTACAACCTTGATTACGTCCGTCAGCACGCTCATTGGCGTACTGATTATGATGTTAAGCATCAGTCCGCTGATGACGGTAATTGCGCTTGTCATTCTGCCGATATCCGGTGGACTGATAGCGGTTCTTGTAAAATTTTCACAAAAATATTTCGTGGCGCAGCAAAGCTATCTCGGCAAAATAAACGGTCAGGTGGAAGAGGTTTACAGTGGCCAGAATATTGTAAAGGCATTTAACCGGGAAGAGAAAGTTCTAAAGGAATTTGAGGAAACGAACGAAATTCTTTACCAGTCCGCCTGGAAATCCCAGTTTCTTTCCGGCATGATGCAGCCAATCATGAATTTTATCGGTAATCTTGGCTATGTCGCGGTAGCGGTCAGCGGAAGTCTTCTGACGATAAAACATGTGATTGAAATCGGAGATATACAGGCTTTTATACAATATGTAAAGAACTTTACGCAGCCGATTACGCAGCTTGCGCAAGTATCTAACATGTTACAGTCTACCGCGGCCGCGGCGGAAAGAGTGTTTGAATTTCTGGAAGAGGAAGAAGAAGACCAGACTGTCCCCAATCCGATACGCCTGAAAGCGATGGAAGGGCGTGTCAGCTTCGAAAATGTCCGTTTCGGATATGATGCGGATAAGATTATCATTCATGATTTCAGCAGCGAAGTAAAACCGGGACAGACCGTTGCAATCGTAGGGCCTACGGGAGCCGGTAAGACAACGATGGTGAAACTCCTGATGCGTTTCTATGACGTCAACGGAGGAAGTATTAAAGTAGACGGCCATGATATCCGGGAATTTAACCGCAGCGAACTGCGCGAAGGTTTCGGTATGGTACTGCAGGACACCTGGCTTTTCAAAGGAACGATTATGGAAAATATCCGATACGGGCGGCTGGACGCGACCGATGAGGAGGTTATCGAAGCGGCCAGAGCGGCTCATGCCCACCGGTTTATACAGACGCTGCCGGGCGGCTATCAGATGGAGCTGAACGAGGACGCGAGCAATGTATCTCAGGGACAGAAACAGCTTCTTACGATTGCGAGGGCGATATTGGCGGATAATCGGATATTGATTCTGGATGAAGCGACGAGCTCCGTCGATACGAGAACGGAACAGCGGATTCAGAAGGCGATGAATAATCTGATGAAGGGCAGGACCAGCTTCGTCATTGCCCACAGGCTTTCGACAATCAAGGATGCAGACCTGATTCTTGTCATGAAAGACGGAGATATCATCGAGCAGGGAAATCATGAACAGCTGCTTGCGCAGAAAGGATTTTATGCGGAATTATATAATTCCCAGTTCGAAGACGTTACGGCATAGCCGACAAAAGGATGCTGTAAAAAGCAGGCGGTGTATCGGCCGGTTGACGGATGGCGCGGGCAGTATATGGAACTGCCGGTTGCGGGCCGGGCGGGTTGTATAGTATACTGGAAAAAACGAAAGATGCTTTCCCGGCGGTCGTGAATTGCCGGGAAAGGAAAGGCACGGGTATTGCTTTGAAGATAAAAACGGCCAGTATGAGATATGAAGATGTGCTCGCGCTTCCGGCGCCGGTTCATCGGAAACCTGTGAGACAGCGTCTGCTTTTTCGAATTATTTTGCTGCTTCTGTCCGTATGGGATTTGTGGGCGACCAGATTTACCTGGCGGACAATCGGGCTTGAGAAACTTGACAGGGGAGAACCCTGTCTTGTTCTGATGAATCACTCAAGCTTTATTGATTTGAAAATTGCGGCAAGGCTTCTGTTCACAAGACCGTTTCATATTGTCTGTACGTCGGACGGTTTTGTCGGGAAAAAATGGCTGATGAGAAGCATCGGCTGTATTCCGGCAAGAAAATTCATGACGGATGTAACATTGGTGCGGGATATGGTTTATGCGGTGCGGGAATTGAAGAGTTCCGTACTGATGTTTCCGGAGGCGAGTTACAGCTTTGACGGAACGCAGACGCCGCTTCCGGACAGTCTCGGAAAGTGTTTAAAGCTGCTCAAAGTCCCGGTTGTTATGATTCGCACGAGCGGTGCTTTTGCGAGAGACCCGCTATATAATAACTTACAGCTGCGGAAAGTCCGGGTGTCCGCGGAAGTGGAATATCTGCTTTCGCCGGAAGAAATTGCGGCGAAGTCACCGCAGGAGCTGAACCTTTTTTTGCAGGAAAAGTTTTCTTTTGATTATTTTCGCTGGCAGCAGGATAACAAAATTTGTATCGACGAGCCTTTTCGGGCGGACGGGCTGAACCGGATGCTGTATAAATGCCCGCGCTGTAAGACGGAAGGACAGATGCGGGGGCAGGGAACGAGGCTTCGCTGTGAATGCTGCCGGGAAGAATATGAGCTGACGGAGTACGGATATCTGCGGCCGGTGGAAGAAACGGAAGAACTGATACAAACCGGAAAGCATTTTACACATATTCCGGACTGGTATCTCTGGGAACGGGAATGCGTCAGAGAAGAACTTATATCGGGAACTTACCGGCTGGAAGTCCCGGTCGTTATCTATATGATGGTGAATGAAAAGTGCATCTACCGGGTGGGAGAAGGAACGCTTATCCATTCTGTGAACGGTTTTCACCTGACGGGATGTGACGGCAAGCTGGATTATAAACAGGAGCCGCAGGCTTCTTACAGTTTGTATTCGGATTTTTACTGGTATGAAATCGGCGATATGATTTGCATCGGGGATGCCCTGAGACAGTATTATTGTTTCCCCCAGAATTGCGGGGACATTGTGGCAAAGACCCGGCTGGCGGCCGAAGAGCTTTATAAATTAGTGAAAGTAAATTAAGAAAGCGGAAAGAATATGTTGGATATTATCGTAGATACATTGTCGGACAGCATCAAATTACTGCCTTTCTTATTCCTGACTTATCTGGCAATGGAATATCTGGAGCACAAAGCAGGAAGCAGAATGCAGCATACAATTCGAAAATCCGGCAAGTGGGGGCCTGTCATAGGCGGCGTTCTGGGCGCGTTTCCCCAGTGTGGATTTTCGGCGGCGGCGTCCAATCTGTACGCGGGCCGGATTATTACGCTCGGTACATTGTTTTCGATTTATCTTTCCACATCGGATGAAATGCTGCCCGTTCTGATTTCCGAAAATGTCGGAATCGGGATGATTCTGAAAATATTGGGCGTCAAAATCGTAATTGGAATGGCGGCGGGTCTTATCATTGATTTTGCGGCTGTCAGACTGCGCCGCGGAAGCGAGGAAGAACTGCGGATTGAGCATATGTGCGAGCAGCATCACTGTCATTGTGAGAACGGTATTCTGAAGTCGGCGCTGCACCATACTGTCGAGATTTTTCTGTATCTGCTGCTGATATCATTCGTATTGAATGTTGTAATCGGTGTCATAGGGGAGGATTTTCTGGCGGATTTGATTTTGAACCGTCCGGTGGTCGGAGAGCTGATAGCGGGGGCGGTCGGAATGATTCCGAATTGCGCCGCGTCTGTGGTCATTACGCAGCTATATCTGAAAGGTATTCTGGGAGCCGGCGCCATGATATCCGGTCTGCTTTCGGGAGCCGGGGTCGGCATTCTTGTGCTGCTTCGGGTAAACGACAGGCGCAGGGAAAATGTGGGAATCATCGCCTTGCTCTATGTAATTGGCGTAGCGGCAGGTCTGGCGGTCGAGTTGTCCGGCATCACGTTCTTATAATAATGTGACGGCCTTTCCTGCGGTTGGTTTTACGACCGGAAGGTCAGGATACTGTTCTTTCAAAACCTTTCGCAGAGGTTTGGTGTCAATGCGTCTGGAAATGGGCGGAAAAGCATCGTCAAAGTGGTCTAAGAGGACGGTTCTCGGTTCGATGCGCGCAATGATGGACAGCGCGGCGGATATGAGGTCCGTAGCGCCCTGGTAGGGAAGAATGAGCATGTCCACATATTTTGGATAATCCGTCGTTTCCGAAAGCGCGAGACTGCCGAGGACGAGAATTTTTTTCCCGTTGGCCTCAATCAGATAAGTGAGCGTTTCATTCCCTTCCGTGTAAGTACGATGACGGAGCAATAAGGAAAAGAAGTTGGGAAAATACAGCAGAATACGCGGACTGCAGAGCGTATGCCATATAAGCCGGGAATCAAAGCGAATATGTTTTCCCGGCAGCACAGAAGCTTTCATTTTTCCGAAGTGAAGTATATCGCCGGGGCGGATAATGACAATCTGGTCACTGTCCGCTTTTTTCTTTTCCAGAGTGGCGGCAGGAGCCGCGCTGCAATAGACGGTCGCGTCCGAATGAAGGAGAATTTCAGGAATACTGCCAAGATGGTCAATATGCCCATGTGTAATCAGGATGGAATCTTCTTTCTGATAATCGAGAAGGGACGGATGATTTTCCGCTCCTCTGAAAGGCAGGAATGGGTCGATTAAGACCCGGCTGTCTTCGTATGCGATTAACAGCGATGCGGTTCCAAACCATGTGATTTCCATAAGAGCGCCTCCGGATTTCGAACAAAAAGTTTCTGGAAAGAAAAAAGCACCATCCCCAAAGCGCATACGTCCTCAAAAATGGTACTTTCAAGTGCGCCTTCAGGGGCTCGAACCCTGGACACCCTGATTAAGAGTCAGGTGCTCTACCAACTGAGCTAAAGGCGCATTTCTATTTTACAACGCAAGAGTTATTATAGTATAATGTTTTTTGATTTGCAAGTGTTTTTTTAAGAAATTTTTAAGAAAATGAAAAATGGAATGCGGGAGCAGGCCGCCCGGACAGAGCATCGTTCTCTTTGGAGGCGCGCTTTCGCTCCGCGAAAAGACGTAACGGCACTAAGTTCAAAAGCCGCGATGCGGCATTTTCACTAAGGGCCGACGCTTTTCCAGGGCCTCCGTCAGAGAACGATGCTCTGTCCGGGCGGCCTGCTCTCGTAATTATTTCGGGGAGGAATAACCATGATATTTGAAAGCCATGCGCATTATGATGACGGGGCATTTGACGAAGACCGGGAGGCGCTTCTTGGGTCTTTTGCAAAGAACGGAATCGATACGGTGATTAATATAGGAGCCAGTCTGGAAAGCTGCCGGAAAACAATTGCGCTCATGAAAAACTATGCTTTTATTTATGGCGCCATAGGAGTGCATCCGAGTGAGACGGCGGAGCTTGACGAGGAGAAATTCCGATGGCTGAAAGAATGCTGTAAACATGAAAAGGTGGTGGCGGTCGGGGAAATCGGCCTGGATTATCACTGGAAAGAGCCTGAACCGTCCATACAGAAAAAATGGTTTGAAAAGCAGCTGGAACTGGCAGGAGAGACCGGACTGCCGGTTATCATCCATTCCAGGGACGCGGCAAAGGACACGCTGGATATTTTGAAGAATGCCCGGGCGGAAAAACTCGGCGGTGTAGTTCACTGTTTTTCCTATACCAGAGAGATTGCGGGAGAATATTTGAACATGGGTTATTATTTCGGAATCGGCGGAGTCATAACGTATGCAAATGCCAGAAAACTAAAAGAAGCGGTTGCCTGCATTCCGTTGGACAGAATTTTGCTGGAAACGGACAGCCCCTATCTGACGCCGGAACCGAACCGCGGAAAACGCAATTCTTCGCTGAATCTTCCGGCAGTCGCAGACGCGATTGCGGCATTGAAAGGAATCGACCGGGAAGAAGTGTATGCGGTGACCCATGAAAATGCGGAACGGTTATTCCGCATCAGGAAACAAAAAAGAAAGGCGTGACAGTATATGGCGACATTGGGAAATGCAAAAAATACAATCGAGATTTTGGAGAAATATCAATTTCATTTTCAGAAAAAGTTCGGACAGAACTTTCTGATAGACGGGAATATTCTTGAAAAAATCGTAAACGCGGCGCGGATAACGGAAGAAGACTGCGTGTTGGAAATCGGACCGGGCATCGGCACGATGACACAATACCTGGCGGACCGGGCCAAATCGGTTATAGCGGTGGAGGTCGATAAAAATCTGATACCTGTTCTACGGGATACGCTTTCTTCCTATCAAAATGTAAAAGTCATCAATGAAGATATTCTGAAAGTCGATGTCGGGCGCATTGTACGGGAAGAAAATGGCGGAAGGCCGATAAAGGTAGTTGCCAATCTTCCTTATTACATTACGACACCGATTATCATGGCGCTTTTCGAGAATCATATTGCGCTGCAAAGCATTACCATCATGGTACAGAAAGAAGTTGCCGACAGGATGCAGGCGGTTCCCGGGACGAAAGACTATGGGGCGCTTTCATTGGCGGTGCGGTATTATGCAAAGCCGGAAATCATTATGAAAGTTCCGGCATCCTGCTTTATGCCGAGGCCGAACGTTGACAGCGCCGTTATCCGTCTGACCAGATATGAAAAACCTCCGGTAGAGGCAGCGGACGAAGCCCGGCTGTTTGACGTTATCAGAGCGTCTTTTAATCAACGGAGAAAAACGCTGGTCAACGGGCTTTCCAATGCGGGAAATCTGGGCATCGGCAAAGAAAAGGCGGCGGAAGCAATCGAGCGGATGGGTCTTTCACCGACTGTGCGCGGTGAAACGTTAACTTTAGAACAGTTTGTAGAACTTACCAATTTCCTGTTTTTGGAAGAAGCATAAAAAAGGGAATTTGTAAATATACAATATCGTGGAAATGTAAATTGCACAGCTTCCATATCTTGTTGTATGCTGAATCTATAAAGAAATGCGGACATCATATTTTTTCTTCATATTTATTTACATTGATATTCGCCTATGGTAAACTAAGACAAACGTGCATTTTTACATGGACTGTTTATGTCAGCATGTCTGGAAAGTTGAAAATATCGCAAATTGCGCAACTACGGTAGTATGGGGTGAGTTCTTTGGATAAATATGAATATAAAATACGTGCGGATGAAATTAATTCCCTGATTGAAGAGGGAGAATATGCGGAAGCAGTCGCTATTGCGGATACAATTGACTGGCGGCGTGTGAAAAGCGTCAGGATGTTGTGCACCATCAGCGACCTTTATAAAATAAACAGAAGATTTCAGGAGAGTAAGGATATCCTGTTATTGGCGTACGAAAAGCATCCGTCGGGCAGACTGATTGTCTATTCATTGTGTGAGCTTTCTATTAAAATGGAAGAATATGTTCAGGCGATAGAATATTATAAAGAGTTTGTACAGATAGCGCCGAAAGATACGGGCAGATATATTTTACAATATCGTTTATATGAAGCGCAGGAAGTTTCTCTGGAAGAACGTATTGCGGTTCTGGAGGAATTTAAAAAACGTGATTACCGTGAAAAATGGGCATATGAACTGGCTTACCTTTATCATCGAATCGGGCTTACAACGAAATGTATCGAAGAATGCGACGAGATGTATCTTTGGTTCGGAGAGGGAAAATATGTAATCAAAGCGATGGAGCTGAAAGCGCTTCATGCGCCGTTGAATGCCGAACAGCAGGCGAAGTATGACGCATGGACGGCAGGACTGGAGGAGGACGTCGAGGAAGCGGACGAAGAGCTGCCGGAAGAAGATGAGGACGTTCAGACCGATGAAGGATATGGTGATGAGGAAGCCGACGAGGAAGACCCGGATTTTGGCATGACAATGCCAACCACCGACCTTCCGCAGGTGAAAACTGTTGATGTCGGAGAGTATAATACGCTGAACCTGCAAATGGCGCTGGCGGAAAGCATGAAGGAGATTATGACCGACGAAGAGCCGGAAATAAGACCCGTCGAGAGAGCGCTTGAAGTGCAGGAGGGCCGCATTGTGGAAATGCCCCGCAGGCAGGAACAGGCGGACGAAGAAGAGTCTTTCGTGGAAGAGGAAGAAATGGCTGCGGAAGATATGGACGCGGCAGAAAATACAGATACGGAAGAGAATTTGGCTGAAAAAGAAGACCAGGACGAAGAACTCTCCATTGTGGAGAAGATTATTGCGCCTCTGCTGCAGGAAACGGTTAAAATTCCGAAGGTTGAGCTGCCTGAAGAAACGGACGAGCTGCAGGAAGTAGTACCGGAAGCGACGAGAGAGTTTACGCCCGTGCGGGATTCCGACCTGATATCCGGGCGGCCGTCTGCAGAAGCAGTCAGACCGGAGGCGGTTGCCGACCGGACGCCTGTGAGAGAAATGAAAACAGAACCGGCGCAGGAACAACGGATTATAAGGGAAGTCAGGCCGGAAACAATACAGGAACCAACGCCCGTAAGGGAAAGAATGCCGGAAGCGGTTCAGGAGCAGATGCCCGCAGGAGCGGCGGAAGCGGTTTCGGAAATGATGCCGGCGGGAGAGCCGGAACAGCCGGCGGCTCCGACCATATATGACAGCGTGCTGTCTCAGGAATATGACGGACAAATCCGCCTTCTTGTACCGGATTCCGATGTTAAGGCGGTGGAAAAACAGATTACAGGGCAGCTGAGCATTCAGGATATTATGGCCGAATGGGAAGCGATGAAAAGAAGTAACGAACAGAAACGTATGGAAGACGTCAGGCGGCGTGTATTGGAACATACGGGAAGTTTGTTTGCCGATTTCGACGAGGCGACCAAAAGCGGGCTTTTGGAACAGTTGGAGAAAGCTTTCGTAGCGGCCATTATGAAAGAATCCGGGATTAAGAAAGTAATTCTTCCGGAAGAGGCGGAAAAAGAGCTGGTATCAAAGACCGCACAAACATCCCCGCAGCCTGCGGCTTCCACGGAAACGGCCCGGAAAGAGCCGGTTCCTGTGAAGGAAATAGAGGAAGCGCCTGTAATTGCATACAACGATGAGCCGGACGAGGAAGACGCAGACTTCGAAATGGATGATGAAATGGAAGAAGTTGCGGAACCGGACGAACTGGAAGCGGAGATTGACGAGCCGGAGGAAGAAGAGCCGGAAGCACAGCCACAGCCGGAAACGCAGACTGTCAGAGAACTTACCGACGAAGAGCGGGAGCTGTTCGGGCAATTCACCCACCACAGAAAGTCGAGAGAACAGCTTGTCCGCACACTGGATAATATGAGCATGGCTTCTTATACCGGAAATGTTATCATTACCGGAGAAGAGGGCGGCGGTACACTGACACTGGCCAAAGGGCTGATACGGGAAATGCAGTATAGTGACGGCAATTTCTCAGGCAAGATAGCGAAGATATCCGGCGCGGTTCTGAATAAAAAAGACATTGCGGATACATTGTCCCGAATCAGCGGCGGTGCGCTGATTGTTGAGAAAGCGGCTGATTTGAAATCCGCAGTCGCGATGAAGCTCTGTAAAGAATTGGAGAGAGGCAATGTCGGGCTGCTGCTGATTTTGGAAGACACCAAACAGCGCATGAATACGCTGTTATCGGAAAATGATATCATGAACCGCGTTTTTGACCTGAGAGTGGATATCGAGCCGCTGGATGACGAAGCGCTTGTAGCGTATGCCAGACAGTATGCGGAAGACCAGGAATACTCTATTGATGAATTTGGCGTGCTCGCGCTGCATACGAGAATTGCGGAGATGCAGACGAGCGACCACGAGGTGACGCTTGCAGAGGTGCGGGAACTGGTCGATGAGGCCATTTATTATGCCAATCGAAAGACACCGAAGCATTTCGTCGATGTGCTTTTATCCAAGAGATACGACAATGATGATATGATTATTTTACGCGAGAGTGATTTCATACATTACTAAATGGAACAGGGGGATTTCTTATGGCGGGAAAGACAGTAAAGCAGAAAAAAGAAGAACAGAAGAAAGAGGAAAATAAGGTTTTTATCTCAGAGGCTGACCAGTATCTGTTCGCGCAGGGAACGCATTACGACATTTATAAAAAACTGGGGGCACATCCGTCAACGGAAGACGGTGTTAAAGGAATGTTTTTTGCGGTCTGGGCGCCGAATGCGGCGAGCGTTCATGTCATCGGCACATTCAATGACTGGAATGAAGAGAGCCATCCGATGGAAAAACTGGGGCCGGGAGGCATTCATAAGATATTTATCCCGGGCGTCGGTGAAAATGAGATGTATAAATATCTGATTCAAACGCCGGCGGGAGAAAAACTTTATAAAGCCGACCCGTTTGCCAATTATACGGAAATGCGTCCGGGAAATGCGTCCAAAACTTTTGATATCACGAAATTCAAATGGTCTGACGACGCATGGATGAAGGCGAGAAACGGAAAGGACTATAATAAAGAACCGATGGCGATATACGAATGCCATATCGGTTCCTGGATGAAACATCCTGACGGCACGGAAGACGGATTTTATAATTACCGCGAGTTTGCGGGAAGAATCGTGGAATATCTGAAAGAAATGCAGTATACGCATATAGAGCTGATGGGTATTGCGGAATATCCCTTTGACGGCTCCTGGGGATATCAGGTTACAGGATATTATGCACCGACCTCCAGACATGGAAATCCGGAAGACTTTATGTATCTTGTGAATGAGTTGCATCGAAACAAAATCGGCGTCATTCTGGACTGGGTTCCCGCGCATTTTGCAACGGACGCTCACGGACTCGGAAGATTTGACGGAGAATGTATTTTTGAACATCCGGACCCGCGGCTTGGAGAACATCCCGACTGGGGAACCAAGATTTTTAATTACGGCAAAACGGAAGTGAAAAATTTCCTGATAGCCAATGTATTGTTCTGGGCGAGAGAATACCATGTGGACGGCATCCGGGTGGATGCGGTGGCGTCCATGCTTTATCTTGATTACGGCAAACAGGACGGACAGTGGGTTCCCAATAAATACGGCGGAAATAAAAATCTGGAAGCAATCGAATTTTTCAAACATATGAACTCGGTAATTCTCGGTTCTTTTCCCGGTTTTCTTACGATTGCGGAGGAATCGACGGCATGGCCGATGGTTACGGGAGACATCGAAGAAGACGGTCTGGGATTCAGCTTTAAGTGGAATATGGGCTGGATGCACGATTTCTGCGATTATATGAAGTTAGACCCGCTCTTCCGTAAGAATAACCATTATGCAATGACATTCGCCATGAGCTATAACAGCAGCGAGAACTATATCCTGCCCTTATCGCATGATGAAGTCGTGCATTTAAAATGCTCTATGGTAAATAAAATGCCGGGCTATCCGATTGATAAATATGCGAATCTGAGAGTCGGTTACAGCTATATGTTCGGCCATGCAGGCAAGAAACTGCTTTTCATGGGACAGGATTTCGGACAGGAAAGAGAGTGGAGCGAAGCGAGGGAACTTGATTGGTTCCTGCTCGGCGAAGAGCTGAACCGCGGCATGCACGATTATGTGAAAGAACTGCTCAGACTCTACCGGAAATATCCGGCAATGTATTCCATTGACAATGACTGGGACGGTTTTGAATGGCTGAACGCCGATGACGCGGAGCGCAGCATATACAGCTTTTTCAGGAAAGATGAGACCGGAAAGAACAATATCCTGTTTGTTTTGAATATGACGCCGATGATGCGGGAAGGCTTTAAGGTCGGTGTTCCGAAGAAGAAAAAGTACAAGCTGCTCTTAAACAGTGATGAAAAGCGATTCGGCGGTTTTGGAAATGAGATACCCGCTGAAATCACGGCAGTTAGGGAAAAATGTGATTTTAAAGACTATGCCATTACATTTGACTTACCGCCGCTTACCGCCGCAATCTTCATTTTTTAAAAAAATTCAATAAAAATACCAAAAAAGGGATAAATGTAGTTTATTATCCCTTTTTTTATTCTATAATGTATATATTATATTAAATATGATATTTCCACCGTTGCGGAGATTTGCATCAAGGGGTTAAGAAAACAGGGAACCATGCCGAAATAAAGGGTGAATGTAAAATATAAAGAGTTCTTATTATATTTGAAAATCATAGAAACCTACTACATGGAGCGTGTGCATGAAGATTACATTTGACAATAACAACACCAATCAAAATGTAGACAAGGTGATGACAACTACATACCGGGACACCCAGACTGAAAAAACAAATCAGACGGGTGGATACGCATTAGACATTTCTGGAACAGTTATGGATAACAACGCTTATAAAGGTCAGGGAAAGACCGTAGAGGAAGTTATGCAGGATGCGGGTAATATTGATGTTGCCGCGCAGAGAGACTATTTAACAGTAATGTCTAATTCTATGTCTGCGGAAGATTTTGGCCGTATGATGGAAGACGGTTATCAAATCGGCGATATGGATGTAGAAGAAGTTGTTACCATTGTTGATACGATTAAAGCGGAACTGGTAAAAGGCGGTGTGCAGGTAGAAGGGTATACCGACCAGCTGGATATGGAAACGCTTAAAAAAATTACGGGCAGCGAAGTCTTTGCGAGAGAGTTAAGCAAACAGTTTGCGGAGCATGATGTACCCGTAACAGAGGAAAATGTCAGGGATGCCAAAAAGGCATATGACAAGGCAGCAGAGCTCCAGGAGATGACGGACGGCGCAATAAAATATATGGTGGAGAACCATATGGAACCTACGATTGATAATTTGTATCTGGCAGGTTACAGCTCTACGTCGGACGGAGACAGACAGGGAAGAGGCTATTATGCCGACAGCGCGGGTTATTATGCCAAAAAGGCGGAGGATTACAACTGGCAGCAGCTGCGCCCTCAGATGGAAAAAGTGCTGGAAGAAGCCGGCCTTGAGATAAATGAGGAAACTCTGGAAAATGCAAAATGGCTGATTGAAAAAGGGATTCCGCTGACGCCCGAAGCCGCTGAGGCATGTAACAGACTGGATAATCTGAAACTGCCGCAAAGCGACGAACAGATTTTATCGGCAATCGCCGCCGCTATAGCGGACGGAAAAAGTGCGGGAGCCGCTAATCTTACGGATGGAAAAAGCAATCTGGAAAAAGCGGCTGAATATGTTGAAAGATTTGAACGGATTACGAATGAAGCGGCCGATAAGACGGCTGCGGAGGGCAAAGAGCTGACACTGGCAAATCTTGAGGCCGCTCAGAGGCAGTTATCGGCAGCCCAGGATTCGATGGAAGAAAATCGTTCCGATAATTCATTTTCGGATAAGCAGGAAAATACCAGTCCGGCGCCCGTAATGACTGAGATTCCCGAAGATGTCGCGGCGAGACGGCGTTTGGAAGAAGTCCGGCTGATGATGACGATAGAAGCCAACCGGAAATTGCTCGAAAGCGGATATTCGATTGATACGGCGGAGCTTGAAAAACTGGTAGACGCTTTAAAGCAACTGGAAGCGCAGCAGAATCAGCTTTTATTCGGCGAAGCAAATATTGAAAGAGCATCGGAAAAAGCGGCTGTTTATGTGGAAACCCGCCATAAGCTGGATGAAATTCCGCATATGCCGATTGATGTTTCCGGCAGATTTAAAGTAGAGGATAAAGACTTTACTTTAAACAATGTACATACGGAAGGCGCGGCTTTAAGGAATCACTATGATGAAGCCAGAGATAAATATGAATCGTGGATGACGGCGACGAGAGAGGATATGGGAGACGATATCCGGAAAGCATTTCGGAATGTGGATGATATTCTGGCGGATTTGGAGCTGGAGGCCAGTGAAGAAAACCGTCGTGCGGTACGGATTCTGAGTTATAACAAAATGGAATTGTCCTATGAAAACATACAGGCGGTAAGGGCTTCCGATATGGAGCTTCGGCGTGTAATAGACCGGATGACCCCGGCGGTAGTTTTACAGACAATTCGTGACAACAAAAATCCGTTGGAGATGACCATACCGGAATTGAACGATTATCTTGATTCCATGCGGTATGAAGAAGAGCAGGAAAATGAAAAATACAGTAAATTCTTATACAAGTTAGATAAGAATAATGCAATCAGTGAAGAAGAAAGAACCGCGTTTATCGGTATTTACCGTATGTTCAGACAGTTTGAAAAAACGGATGATGCTGCGGTCGGAGCCCTTTTGAATATGGGAGCGGAGCTTTCTTTTAAGAATATGTTGAGCGCGATGCGCAGCCAGAAGAAAGTCGGCATGGATTTTATGATAGATGATGCCTTTGCCGGTATTGATGTGATAAAGAACACGATGTCGATTACCGGGCAGATAGAAAGCGGTTTTCGCAAGTATTATCAGGACATCGTTGCGGATATAGCCGACCGCATGGCAAAACAGGATGCCGCCACAGAGAAAGACTATCAGGAAGAGCAGATAGGGGACCTTCGGGAGGCATGCGATGTGGAGGAATCCGTCATTGAGGAACTGCTGAACAACAGGCAGCCGGTAACCGCCAATAACCTTCTGGCGGCAAACATGCTGATGAACAAACCCGGTTATCTTTTTAAACAGCTGGACGAATTTACCAAACCTGCCGATAAGGATAAAGTAAAAAATGCGATGTCCCATTTGCAGGAATCGATGACCGACAAAGAGTCCATGCAGGAAGCATATGGAGAAATGCAGGAAGTCTTTGAGGATATTCTGGAAGAAGCGCAGTACGATGATGAAATCAGATATATTGATTTGAAAGCAATTCAAAGCTGCAGGAAACAGCTTACGCTTGCCGGTAATCTGGCACAGGAAGAAAACTATCAGATACCTGTTGAAATTAACGGCGAGAGGGCATCGATTCACTTGAAAGTGCTTCACGGAGCAGAGGGCGGCAAAGTAAAGGCAGCCTTTTCCACCGAAAGCGATGGCGATATTGCGGCGGAGTTCAGCATCCGAAACGGAAAGATGTCAGGCTACATCGCATGTTCCACGAAAGAAGGAACCTCGCGGATACAGGACAAAGAAGAGACCCTGCGTGCGGAATTTGCACGGAATGTAGAATCTCTTGCACGGAATGAAGTGGAACTCGGAAGCATCGGCGTTATCCACAGCAAGGAATTGGATTTGAATAGTTTTGCACAGGAAGGGTCCTCCAATGGAACGTCCGTTCAGACGGCAGACCTGTACCAGATAGCGAAAGTATTTATTACGGCAATTACAGCATAGAAAGAGATAATTCTTAATCGGATAAGAATGGAGGAATTAAAATGAGAATCAACTATAATGCATCCGCAATGCGCGCGAATAATGCGCTGAATGTAGCGGATAACCGCGTAGCGGCATCTTTGCAGAAGTTATCATCCGGCTATAAGGTGAACAGTGCGAAAGATAATCCGTCAGGATATGCGATTGGCCGCAGAATGAGCGCGCAGATAACGGGCGTTACCACGGCGACACAGAATGCCAAAACAGGTATTTCCGTTATCGAGACGGCGGACGGAGCGCTGACCGAAGTACATGATATGCTGCAGAGAATGAACGAGCTGGCAGTCAAGGGCGAGACAGGCACGTTGACGACGGCCGACCGGAAGATGCTGGACCAGGAGCTTCAGCAGTTAAAAAATGAAGTCGCGAGAATTGCAAGAGATACGGAGTTTAACGGACAGCCGCTTCTGGACGGAAGCTTTGACCTGAGAGGCTATACGAATGACCTGACGATTAAAGTCGGATATTACAGCGATGAAGTGCTGGATAAGGTTTATACGATTGATTCCCTGACTGTTTTCTATGACGAAGACGGGAAAATTGATTTGGATAAAACAAAAGATGCTTTTGTTCCCGGGAACAATTTCCCGAAGGGTGCGCAGATTTCTTCCGTAGGCGAGAACTGCTTTACCATTACGGACAGTAAGGGATTTGAGATTACACTGGATATTCCGAATAAAGAGGTAATCAGAAGTTCTAATGCAAATGTTGAGGTGCTTTCATGCAGCAAGCCGCTTCCGGCCGCGGATGGCGATTATGTAATAAACTCTCTGGAGGTAACATATGATGCCAACGGAAAGCTTGATACGACGACTCCTCCCGTATTTGCACCCGGTAATAATTTCCCTGCAGATGCGACGGCTTCCTATGATGGGAATATGGTAAAGATTACCAGTCCGACGGATGACCCGGATTTTGAGATGTATATCCGCGTTCCTGAAAACGGCGTGGCCAATCAGACGCAGGATGTGGCGCCTAATGTCAGTATTTCCTATACGGAAAACGAAGTTTCCTATAAGAATCTGGAAATCGACATCACCGGAATCGGCGCAATGGATACACAGATTGGCGCGAACGAAGGACAGATTCTGGAAATCCGTGTTCCGACCATGACTCTGCAGCGGCTCGGAATTACCGGCGCAGAAGTAACGACGGAAGACAAGAGTGCGGATGCCAATGTGGCAATTAAGGGGGCAATCGCCTATGTATCGGATGCGCGAAGCCGTCTCGGCGCATATCAGAATCGTCTGGAACATACGGTGGGCAGCCTTGATATTACAAATGAGAATATGACCGCTTCCTATTCCCGTATTATGGATGTGGATGTTTCGGAAGAAATGACGTACTATACATCACAGCAGGTTGTTGAGCAGGCGGCGATTTCCATGTTGGCGCAGGCGAATGAGAGACCGTCTCAGGTATTGCAGCTGTTACAGTAAGCAGAAAGGAATTCTCGTATGACGAAGGAATTGAAACAGGAGTTTACGTTAAGAATTACACAGGCAAATAAGACACAGCTCATTACCATTTTATATGAGATGGTATTGCTGTATGTGAACGAGGCGAAAGAGGCTGTCGATGCTGAGGATAAGACTGCCTGTAAGGCGGCTGTCCGTAAAATAAGGGGCTGTATGGATGAGCTTACCGCATCGCTGCATCTGGAATACGAGCTGGCGCAGAACCTTTTACAGTTATATTTATTTATCGATAAAGAACTGACGCAGACGGCGCTGCATTTTCAGAAAGAGAATCTGGAGCATGTGGAGTTTATCATAAGCAGGCTTCAGGCGGCTTATAAGCAGATTGAAGGACAGGACGTTTCCGGGCCGGTTATGGGCAATACGCAGACAGTATATGCCGGATTGACCTACGGGCGGAATAACCTGACGGAAAATATTACGAACCCGGCGGCGAACAGGGGATTCTGTGTTTAAGATTTCCAGACAGCAGATAATTGTGCCACAGTCGGATAAGATAAAGCGCAGGCGGAGCAGCCTGCGCTTTTTTAATTCGGCAATAATGTATGATATGTTTCGCTGTAAGTTTCTTCCGGCAGCAGATTATTTTTTGCGGCCTGTTCCAATAAGTATTTATATCTTTTCATGACGGCGTTCACTTCGTAAATATAGCAGTCAATCAGGTCGGGGTCGGTAACATTATCGAATCCTGAGTATGCGTTTTCCAAAGCGCGCCTTGTCTGAATCAGCTCTTCATGAAGGGTTGGTTTATGGAAATCCAGGTTATCATCTGTACTGACCTGACAGGGACTTTGACGGAATAAAATCATTACGGTTTCCTCCAATCTTTTCATGACAAATTCCTCTTTTATACAGTATATACAGAATTTGGAAGAATATTCTTGTAATATTCGGAAACATGCAGGCATAAATTTAGAACAGATAAGAAAAGGACAAAAAGAATAAAGAGGATTTTATATGGATAAATTCGGCGGTATTGCGGCAATTTTAATCGTATGCGTTTTGGTGCTTGTTATCGGGGCGATGGGGAGAAAGATTGAGTGGCTTATCAATTTTGTTCTTCGTGCGGTGATGGGAACTATCGGTATCTATTTTTTGAACGGTCTCCTGCTCGCGCGGAATATTTCCGTTGTGGTAGGCATTAATCCGATAACCTTTTTGACATCCGGAATACTTGGATTTCCGGGGCTTATCGTGCTTTATGGGATTAATTTTTTTAAAGTGTTGTAAGAATTTCACAAAAATAATATTTTTTTAAAATAGTACTGGACAAGACGAAAAAACCAATATATAATTCGATTTATCTTCTATGAAGTCCGCAAAAAGCGGACAGGATATCATATCAATTCAAACTGTTTGTTGACACAGTATCAGGAAGTATCTTCCAATGAATTCATGGCAGAATTTTTTCAGAAAGGAGGTGTTTGGGTTGGACTGACTTGTTATCAGTATTTGTTACTTGTATTGCTCCTGGCAGCGGTTTTTATGGATTTCGCATATGACAGGATATGGAACGGCTGGATAATATTCGGCATGATAATCGGCTTGTCTTTTCGTTTTCTGGAATATCAGTGGCATGGCTTGTATGAAGCCGCCGTCTCAATGCTGCTTTCCTTTGTTCTTTTATACCCCGTATATAAAATAGGCGGACTCGGAGCCGGAGACGTAAAGTTGTTTCTGATGCTCGGCAGTTTCGTACCGGCTGAAACGCTGCTTCGAATCATGATATCATCTTTTATCGTCGGAGCCCTGTTCTCCGTCGGAAAGCTGGTGTCGAAAGAAAATCTGAAAGAAAGGATGCGGTATTTCTTTTCCTATCTTGCGGATGTGTTTTGCACGAGACAGTGGAAGCTGTACGGAGAAGAGCTGCAATGGGATTACCGGATGTACATGAGCAATAAAATACATTTTGCGCTGCCTGTTCTAATCAGCGCGGCGCTTTGGATGGGAGGAGTTTATTGAAACAGGAAATTATGGCAGTCTGCGATTTGGAAGAAGCCTATGCTTTCCGGATGGCGGAGTATATTACCAGAAAGACGCCGCTGCCCTATGCGCTGCATCTTTTTACCAAAACGGCGGAACTTGAAAAGTTTGTGCAGGAGAACAAAACAGACGTTCTGTTAATCGGGGAGAGCGCCGCAGGGCAGTTAAAAGAAAAACCGGATATATCGTATGTATTCGTGCTAAGGGAGGGAGGAAAGAGCAGGGAAGAAGAGTATCGGTATATTGATAAATACCAGAAGCCGGAGGCGGTTATCCGGGAAATAGCGGAACAAATGGCGGAAGTAAAAGGATGGGATGAATGCTGGCAGGAAAGCCGGACAGGGCAAAAGTCGAAGCTGAAAGTGGTCGGTGTATATTCCCCGGTCAGAAGATGCCTCCAGACTTCTTTCGCACTGACGATGGGACAGCTTCTGGCCAAAGAGCATAAGACTTTATATTTGAATTTTGAATGCTATTCCGGGTTCGACAGATTACTTTGTAAAGAGTTTCAGACGGATATGATGGACGTGCTTTATTATTTCCGGTGCGCCAGAGAAAAGCTGGCCCTTCGGCTGCCGATGATTGTGCAGACGGTCAACGGTCTTGATTTTATTCCGCCAGGTCAGTCCGGCCTCGATATGCGAAACATTACCGGGGAACAATGGATTGAATTGCTGCAGACGATTGAAAAAATCTGCGACTATGAATACCTGATTCTGGATTTAACGGACGGCATGAGCGGATTGTTCGAACTATTGGCCCATTGCTTTAAAATCTATACGATTACAAAGGATGACGGTTTCGCGATGGCGAAAATCAGCCAGTATGAACAGGCGCTGCAGTTAAACGAGCTGCATGAAATTGCGGATAAGACCGTAAAATGCAGATTCCCCGTTTTTGAGAAGCTGCCGTCGGATTTGTATACGATGACCCACGGGGAGCTGGCAGGATATGTCCGGGCAATCATACGGGAGGATTTATATGAAAAACAGGCTGGATGAGGTACGGAAGCGGCTGCGGGACGAATTGCGGGAAAATATAGATTATTCCAGAGACGTTTCGGATGAGGAAATGCAGGAACTTATTGACGGGCTGCTGATAAGAGAAGGGAAAAAACAGGCCTTGTCGTTGGAAGAAAAGGCGTGGCTGAGGAAAGAGCTTTTTCATGCGGTAAGAAAACTGGATGTTTTACAGGAGCTGATTGACAATGCCGAAATTACGGAAATTATGATAAACGGGCCGGAATCTATTTTTGTGGAGCAAAAGGGAAGGCTGAGCCGTCTGGAACAAAAATTCGAGAGTAAGGAAAAACTGGAAGACATCATACAGCAAATCGTGGCGGCCTGTAACCGGGTGGTAAACGAGTCTTCTCCCATCGTGGATGCGAGACTCGAAGGCGGAGCAAGGGTAAATGTCGTACTGAATCCGGTCGCCCTGAACGGCCCCATTGTCACAATCAGAAGATTTCCCGACCGGCCAATTATGATGGAAGACCTTGTCGCGTTTGGCTCTGTGCCTTCCGATGTCTGTGAATGGCTGCAAAAACTGGTAAGGGCCCGCTATAACATTTTTATCAGCGGCGGGACGGGTTCCGGCAAAACGACCTTTTTAAACGCGTTGTCGGATTATATTCCGAAAGACGAAAGAATTATTACGATAGAAGACAATGCGGAATTACAGATTTTGAATATTCCGAATCTTGTCAGGCTGGAAACGCGCAACGCCAATGTGGAGGGCTGCCGGGAAATTACCATACGGGATTTAATCAGGACGTCGCTCCGGATGAGGCCGGACAGAATCATCGTCGGCGAAGTCAGGGGCAAAGAAGCTTTCGATATGATGCAATGTATGAATACCGGGCATGACGGTTCCATGTCAACAGGACATGCCAACAGTTCAAGGGATATGCTGAGCAGGCTTGAAAATATGATTCTGATGGGGATGGATTTACCGCTGAAGGCAATGAAGCAGCAGATTGCTTCCGGCATCGATGTCATTATTCATTTGGGAAGGCTCCGGGACAGGAGCAGAAAAGTGATGGAAATCGTGGAAGTATTGGGGTTCGAGAACGAGGAAATTCAGTTAAAGACTTTGTATCGGTTCGAAGAGGAAGGAGAGGATAAAGAAGGAAAAATAATAGGAACATTACGGCAAAAAGGAGAGCTGACTTATGTGGAAAAACTTAAAGCCGCAGGCCTCCACGCAAAAAGCGGTTGATTATGGAGACTATGTTTTAAGCGGCAGGGAGAAGTGCCTGTATCTGGCCGAAGGACTATTGCTTGTGGGCATCTTTGCCTATTTCTTCTACCGTTCCATAGGGGCATTCCTGTTACTGACGCCGTCGCTCTTTCTTTTTCTGAAACAGAAGAAAAAGGAACTGGCGGAAAAAAGAAGGAAAGAACTGCGTATGCAGTTCAAGGATGCGATATTATCCGTGTCGGCAAACCAGAAGGCAGGATATTCGGTAGAAAATGCCTTCCGGGAAGCGTACCGGGATATGGCGATGCTATATGGAGAGGAAAGTCCTGTATGCCGGGAGTTATATGTTATCGACAAAGGGCTGGCAAGCAATGTTGCGCTGGAAAAACTTTTGTATGATTTCGGATGCAGAAGCCATGTACAGGATATTATGCAGTTTGCGGAAGTGTTTCTGATTGCGAAACGAAACGGTGGAAATATGACCGAAATTCTTTCGGAAACAGCGAATACGATTGAGCAGAAGAGCGTGATAGACAATGAGATAGATGTGCTGCTCAGCGCAAGAAAGCTGGAACAAAAGATTATGAATGTCGTTCCGTTCTTTATCATTTTCTATATCAATCTGACATCCAGAGGATTTTTTGATGTGCTGTATCATAATCCGATGGGAATTCTGATAATGACAGTTTGTCTGGCCGTATATCTTGCGGCATATAAAATTTCCGGTAAAATCGTTGCGATAGAAATATGAAAGGCGTCAGGAGACGTTTGTGACGCTGGAGGCATATCTGGGGGAGTGGAAAAATGGGTTACTTATATTTGGCAGTTTTTGGTTTATACGGCGTATTGTTCCTTTTATCCGGAAAGGAAAAAGTATCTGCGTATCGGGACCCGGGCGGGAAAAAATCATACCCCGGTGAAGTCCTTTTTCTGAAAGCGGCAGTCTGGTGTATACGAAAAAAGGGAAAGAAGAGCCGGTATCGGAAGCAGATGCGTCAAAGCGGGATTGGAAGCAGCCTGAAGCTGTTACATCCGGAGCTGGAAGAAACGTATCAGGTACAGGCATTCTATGTCAGGCAATACAGCCTCGTGCTGCTGGTTATTTTTGTTGGAAGTCTGTTGTCGTTAGGCATGATGCTTGCCGCAAAAGGGGAAAGCGTTTTGCAGGAGGGCGGCTTCATTGAGCGAAAGACCTATGGGCAGGGAAACCGGGATGTGATTCTTTCGGCGCAGGTCGAAGGGGAAGAAGCGGAGGAAATTTTCTATACCGTAGAGGAACGGAAGTATACCGAGGAAGAAGCGGCCCGTATTTTCAGGGAAGCCGTTTCGAAACTGGGTGCGGCAGTTCTGGGGGAAAATGACAGTCTGGAAAATGTGACGGAAAATCTGAATCTGATGACTTCTATGGAAGGATATCCGTTTCAAATCATCTGGGAAAGCGATGATTACGCTCTTGTGCAGACAGATGGTTCCGTAAGGAACGAAGCGTTGGAGGAAAGCGCGGTCGTCATGTTGACAGCCCGTTTCCTGTATGAAGAGCAAGAGTTCAGGGAAGTGTTCCCTGTGCGGATTCTGCCGGCTGTTCTGACGGCAAGGGAACAACTTGTAAAAGAGATTGAGCATTCTCTGGAAGAACAAAACATATCGAGCAGAACGGATAGAGCGTTGACGCTGCCGGAAAGAATCGGATTGAAAAATGTGATATGGAAGGAGGTGGTGCAGGATAGCAGCGGGATTTTGTTTCTGTTAATGTGCGTCGCGGCGTTTCTGGTTTATTATGCCGGGGAACGGGAGGTGGAAAAGCGTCTGGCGGAACGGAACCGGGAACTGCTGCAGGATTATCCGGAGATAATTCATAAACTGGCGCTTTATATGGGAGCCGGAATGACGATTCGAAATGCTTTCGGAAAAATGGGAAATGATTACGGAAAACAGAAGACGCCCGGGAAAAAACGTTATGTTTATGAAGAAATTATACTGCTTTGCCGTGAACTGCAAAGCGGAACGGCAGAGCCGGAAGCCTATGCGCATCTTGGAAAACGGTGCAGGCTCCAGCCTTATATGAAGCTTGGCACGCTGCTGTCCCAAAATATCAGGAAAGGAAGCGGCGACCTGCTGATAAAGCTGCGGCAGGAAGCATCGGCGGCGTTCGAGGAAAGAAAGAACCGCGCAAAGAAGGCGGGAGAAGAAGCCGGAACGAAACTTCTTCTGCCGATGATGATGATGTTATGTATCGTTATGGTACTGATTATGATTCCGGCGTATTTTACAATTTAACCGAAAGGAGAAAAAGGCATGAGGAAAGGAAACTTAAAAGGATTTCGGGATTTTCTGCGGGAAGAAGATGGTATGGGGACGGTAGAAATTATATTGATTATCGTCGTTTTGATTGGTCTTGTCATTATCTTCAAAACACAGCTCCGCGCGCTTGTGGAAAGCGTATTCGAGAAAATTACCAAAGACAGTAAGACGGTAATGTCATGAAAAAAGGGTACATAACGGTTTTTCTGTCCCTGTCTCTGGCATTGATATTGTCTCTCGTATTCGCCGTGACAGAAGGGGCGCGAATCAGCGCTATCCGCATGAAATTTGAATGTGTGGCTGATATCGGTATGAATTCCGTGCTTGCGGAATATCACAGAGAGCTGTTGGAACAGTATGATTTGCTGTTTGTAGACACTTCCTATGGGGGCAATACCGCCTCCATAGGCAATACGGAAGCGCATCTGAGCGCATATATGCAGAAAAATATGCGGACAGAGGGAAACGGCTTTCGGCCTGCCAGAGATTTTCTGGATATGATGGTCGATTGTGTGGAAATAACGGAGTATTCCATTGCATCCGATGATGACGGCGCGGTATTGAAAAGGCAGGCCGCGGATTATATGGCGGACTACCCGGCAGGCTTTTTATGGGAGAAAATCACCGGAAATATTGCGCAGATTGAAAGCAGCCAGATGGAATCCCGTGATATTGCCGGAGAACGGGAAAGCTATCAGGCCCGTATCGAAGAAATCGAGCTGCCGAAAGAAGAAGTGGAAGAAGGTGTTTTTGAAGAAATTCCCTTAGACAATCCGGCGGATATCGCCAACGGAACCCGCAGTATCGGCGTATTGAATCTGGTAGCGGACGATATCGGAAGCATATCCACCGTAAAAGTGCATTTGCCGCAGTACATTTCCGGACGCACGACAATGCGGGGCAGCGGTATCTGTGAAGAAGCGGCGGAGCTTACGGGGAAGCCGGACGAAATGTTGTTTCTCGCGTATCTGTTTGAAAAATGCGGCTATTATGGCGAAGAAAAAGAAGGTTCTCTGCTGCAATATCAGATTGAGTATTTAATCGCCGGAAAAGATACGGACTGGCAGAATCTTGAACAGGTGGCCAAAAGACTGCTTCGCTGGCGGGAAGTCTCCAATGTGCTGTATATTCTGTCGGACACCGCCAAAATCGCGGAAGCGGAAGCAATGGCGCTGGCGCTTACCGCGGTCATGATGTGTCCTGAACTGGCAGAACCGGTAAAGTATACGATTCTGTATGCCTGGGCTTATGTGGAGAGTTTACAGGATGTGAAAACGCTGCTGCGCGGCGGAAGAGTGCCGGTCTTTAAAACCTCGGCGGACTGGAAGACGGGCATTAACAGCATCAAAAACGTGAAAGAAAGTCTTTCCGGAGAAGGGGAAGGCAGGGGCTTGAATTATAAGGAATATCTTGAGGTCATGTTATTTTTGACGAACAGCCGGGACAGGACGTTCCGGGCGATGGATATTATGGAAATGGATATCCGGAGGACGCCGGGAAACGCGGCCTTTCGGCTGGACGGCTGTTTTGATACATACAGGGCCAGATTATCCGTCACAAGCGGATTTGGCTATCATTATGAAATGGAACGATTATACGGATTTTATTAGAAACGTCCGGCTGCGCCGGGCGGAAAGGAGATAAAAGAGGATGCCCTTTTTACGGTTACATTCGCTACAAATACAATATCAAGAAAAATCGACGACAAATTCTCTCCGGACATATCTAAGGACTCTTCACCCAAATGTGCCGTTAAAAAGGGTGTCCTCTTTTATCTCGCGGAAGCCTGGCGCGTCAATTACGGTGGAAGCGGCCTTTGCGCTGCCTTTGTTTTTATTTTTTATGATGCAGGTCATGTCGGCGGTTTCGATGATTGGAATGCAGAGCAGATTCTCTGCGGCCCTTCATCAGACCGGAAACCAACTGGCGTTTGCGGGATATGTGCGCGATAAAACAGAGGATGCTTTGCCGGGAGGCATTGCGTTGGCAGTATTGTCCCGCGGATATGCCGAAAATCAGGTCTTACAAAGCGTCGGCCGGGAATATCTGAACAATTCCTGTGTGAAAGACGGGGCAGCAGGCGTTTCCTTCTATGGAACAAACATCATGCAGGGCAGCGATATCATAGAAATATGCCTGTCGTACCGTGTAAAACCGATTTTTCCGATAACCGGTTTTCAGGGCTTTCAAATGACGCAGTCTTATTATGGGCGGGCATGGACCGGTTATGATGTGGAAAGCGGTTTCGGAGATTTGGCGGAAGAAGACCCGATGGTCTATATTACGGAGACGGGAACGGTATATCATACGAACCGAAACTGTACCTATCTGAACCCCTCCGTGCAGTCGGTCGAGGCCAAAGACCTGGACGAATACAGGAATCAGTCGGGCGGAAAATACTATGCCTGTGAGCGGTGCGGTATTCGGAACCCGGGAGGAATCGTTTATATTACCGGTCAGGGGAGCAGTTATCACTGTATGTTTTCCTGCTCCGGTTTGAAAAGGACGATATATACGATACCGTTGTCACAGACGAATGGAAGGGGAAAATGTTCAAAATGCGGATAGAAAACGGATGGAGGGAAAGGCGTGGTTATGAAGATAATGGAAGGAATTGCAGTTGCTTATATGGGAATATGCGCGGCATTTGATATGCGGAGCAGGGAAATTCCGCTGCTTTGGATAATGATTGGAATAGCGGCGTCGGCCGGCTTTGGCATATGGCGGATAGCGGAAGGCGCGGTTACGATAACGGAGGCCGGCATTTCCCTGCTTCCCGGAGGATTCTTTCTGCTGACAGGATATGGCACGAAAGAAAAGGTCGGATACGGGGACGGTCTTCTTTTGCTCGCGGCGGGACTTTTTCTCGGCGCATACAGATGCTTTCTTGCGCTTTGCATCGGTCTTGTTTTGTCGGCGGCCGCGGCATTGTTTCTTCTGGTATTTCGCAGGGCGGACCGGAACAGCCAAATTCCTTTTGTGCCGTTTCTGCTGATTGGAATGGGGGCGGTATTATTTGCATAAAAAAATCATTTATCAAATCTTTGTATTCAGGAAGCTCAGAAAGAAGGGGATGCGCGGATATATGACGGTAGAGGCCGGATTTGTAATTCCCTGGGTCATTTTTCTGTTTGTATTTTTGATATACGCAAGTTTCTATCTTTATGACAAATGCGTATTGTTTCAGGATGCCTATACGGTCTGCTTTCGCGGAAGCATTCAAAAAGAAGCGGACGGACCTTCCGTTTATATCAATGCACATATGAAAGAGCAGTTCGGAGAGAAATATTTCGGGACCGACGGCGTCCGGACAAGTTTTAAGAGGGAAGGGCAGGAAGTTATTGTGTCCGGAACATGCGAAGTCAACCTTCCGGTCGCGCATTTTCTGACATTGGCGGAAGAACACGGCTGGCGGATTCAGACGGAAGCGAGGGCGCATATCATGAATCCGACGAAGCTTATCCGTAGATGCAGACTGGCTCAAAAAGCGTTGAACAAACTGCATTAGCGGGCGGGAACAGAAGGGTATCAGGGTTTATTACAATGCCGCTTGCGCGGCGGAATGAGAGGAAACATGGAAGAAGCAAAATATTTTAAGGACTATCAACATAATTATCTGATTTTAAAATGCGAAGGAACGGGCGTGGGAGAAAGCTATCAGAGCAGGATGCTCCTATCCGGTAAAATAGAACGGCTGTTAAAATGTTCCGTCCGCCATATCAACGGGGAAGCGTTCCTTTATTATGACATCAGCTCCCGCGTGACGCTTGAAAATCTCTACCGGGGTAAAAAGCTGTCTTATGAGCAGGCCAGGGAGTTGTTTCGGCAGCTGGATGGCATTTACCGGATTCTGGAAGAATATTTTATGGAAGAAGCGGGGCTGTTGGTATTTCCGGAAAGCATTTATTACGATTTGTCTTCCGAACGATATTTTGGTTTATATTATCCGGGGAAAAAAGGGCTGTCCGATAAACCGTATGAGAAGCTTATGGATTTTCTTTTAAATCATACGGATACCGGCGTCCGAAAGATGACAGATATTCTTTACCGGATTTATGAAATGTCCGGGGAACCTTTCTTTTCCATAGGGGATGCGCTTTCCTTGTTCGAGGAGGAAGAAGAGACGCCTGCGGAAGTAAACGGAATAGAGGAATGTATGCAGACGCAGACGGCACAAGGCTATATCATGGATAAAAAAGAAGGAAAAATGACGGAGATGACAGCGGCAGACGATTGCGGATATTTTGACATCGTGCAGGAAGCGGGGAAGGAATCTGAGGAAGCAGAGCCGCATGTCAGCCAGCAAAAAAATCGAGCCTTCTACGGCGTTTTCGCGATATTTTCTCTGGGCGGGATTGCCGCCGCAGTCTGGCTCTGCCTTCATTTCGTGCTGACGGAACAGGAAATGCTGCTGCTCATATGCTGTGCGGGAGTCATGGGCTTATGTTTTATATTCTCCGTTGTACAGCTCTTGCTTTCCGGTTCCGGAATCAGAAAAAAAGAGCAGGAAGAAAGCGCGCTGTTGTGGGATATCGAGGACGAGTTTCGAGACGAACGGCCGATTGCCATTCAGAATGTGCTGGATAAAAATATGGATATGCGTACAGAAAGAATCTGTTTGAACAGCGGTCAGGCGGCGGGCAGAGAAGAGGAAAAGGCGCCCTGCGGGGAAACGGTCTTTCTTGATATACGGAGACAGAAAGCGGAATATAAACTGTACTCGCTGGATAAGAAAAACAAAAAGCATATTGACCTGACGCGGTTTCCGTTCAGCATCGGAAAAATGCCGGGATGCGTGGATTGTGTGCTGCCGGACGATTCGGTCAGCAGACTTCATGCAAGACTCGAAAAGCAGGGAGAAAGGATTTTGCTGACCGATATGAATTCCACAAACGGAACCTATAAAAACGGACTGCGCATGGAACCGAGCGAGACGGTGGAAATAGAACCGGGCGACGAGATTCGATTCGGAAAACTGAATTATTGCTATCGGTAAACAAGACAAAACCATTTGACGAAAGAAAGGAGCGCAGCTTATAATATCCTTATAAAGGAGGCAGGCGGATGGAAGAGATGGGAATGACAAATGAACAATACAAAGGAATGCTTTTGGACGAGCTGGAGGACTGGCGGGAAGTTTTAGAACTGGCAAAAGAGGCGGCCGACAAAAAAGTTATCGTAAAGGCCGAAAAGCAGATAGCGAAAATCAATGAAAAATTAAAATTCTGAAATCAAACGGGACTGTTGCAAAGCAGATGAATAATCTGCCGGAGCGGCAGTTCCGTTTTTGTATACGGTCAGATGGAAAAATAAGTTGTCTTATTTAAAATATTTTAATATAATGGAAAACAAAGACAACCATATCACGATAAGGAGCAAGGGCCATGACGAAAATTTTTATTAATGAGAAAAACAAAAAAGGACAGATTCATCCTGAAATTTACGGACACTTTTCCGAACATCTTGGACGGTGTATTTACGAAGGACTTTACGTCGGAGAAAATTCGGATATACCCAATGTAAACGGTATGCGCAGCGATGTCGTGGAAGCATTGAAAGAAATGCAGATTCCGGTGCTCCGTTGGCCGGGCGGCTGCTTTGCGGATGAATATCACTGGAAAGACGGTATCGGCCCGAAAGAAACGAGAAAGAAAATGATTAATACGCACTGGGGCGGTGTGGTCGAAGATAACAGCTTCGGTACGCATGAGTTTTTTGAGCTCTGCAGACAGCTTGGCTGCAAGACCTATGTGAACGGCAACGTCGGAAGCGGAACCGTACAGGAAATGAGCGAATGGGTAGAGTATATCTCCTTTGAAGGCGTATCTCCGATGGCGGACTTACGGAAAGCGAACGGACATGAAGAACCGTGGAAAATTGATTATTTCGGAGTCGGTAACGAAAACTGGGGATGCGGCGGAAATATGACGCCGGACTATTACGGCAACCTTTATCGAAGATATCAGACTTATGTCAGACAATACCACAAAGATGCACCGATTCAGAAAATCTGCTGCGGGGCGAATGTGGATGATTATGATTGGACGGAGAATGTTTTAAAAACCTGCACCGCCCATCCGCAGCCTGCGCCGGAAAACGGAAATCCGGGCTTTATGGACGGCCTGTCTTTACATTATTATGTACATCCGGGCGGATGGCAGGATAAAGGAAGCGCCACGGACTTCGATGAGAAAAGATGGTATCTGACGCTGGAAAAAGCGCTTTATATGGAAGAGCTGATTAACCGTCACGGTGCGATTATGGACCGGTTTGACCCGGATAAGAAAATCGGTATGATAGTAGATGAATGGGGATGCTGGTTCGATGTGGAACCGGGCACAAATCCGGGATTCCTGTATCAGCAGAATACGATGCGGGATGCGCTCGTAGCGGGTATTACACTGAATATTTTCAACAAACATTGCGAGCGTGTAAAGATGGCATGTATTGCACAGATGGTCAATGTACTGCAGTCCGTTATTTTGACGGAAGGGCCGAAAATGATATTGACGCCTACCTATCATGTTTTCCATATGTATAAACATCATCAGGGTGCGGAGCTGGCGGAAAGCTTCGTGGAAGGAAATCAGATGACCGGCGCGGAAGCGGAATGCCAGGTTCCGTTTATCCATGAATCCGTATCGGTCAGCGCAGATGGCACGGTGAATGTAACGGTAAATAATCTGTCTGTGACCGAAGCTGTTCCGGTAGAAATATCCCTGACGGAAATGGAACCTTCTCATGTGGAGGCGACTATTCTGACCGGAAAGATGAATGCCTGTAATACCTTTGAAGAGCCGGAAACCGTGAAAGAAGAAGCCTTCACGGATTATAAGACGGAGGGCAGAAGCCTCAGCTTTACCATGCCGGCGTGCAGCGTTATCGCATTCCGTATCAAATGATGACAGATAAAAGACGGCCCTGCCGGAAATGTCTGACGGCCGATATGGACCAGAAAGAATATTTTCAAAACATGCATACTTATATTGCAAATCTGGAGCCGGATATCAAAGTCAGCCAGCCAATCTATGAAAAACGGCTGCAGTGTTGTAAGGAGTGTGAGCTTCTGCTGGACGGGATGTGCAGGGCCTGCGGTTGTTTTGTGGAACTGCGGGCGGCTGTATATAAAAATTCCTGTCCGTATGATAAATGGAAGGCGGAGAGCAGGCCATGATAATGGGGCAGATAGAAAATTTAATGACGGAACAGGGATTTTGCAAAGTTCCGTCCAACCTTCCGGAATTCACTTTCTTTTTCCGCAAGGAGAGCACATATGTCAATGTGCTTCATGTAATCGAATACAAACCGGAATTTTATTTAACGGAAGACCAGTATGTGCATATTAAAGAGAAGATATTGGATTTTTTCCGGGAAAAAGGATTTCATGAAGTGCATATACTGTCTCTGCTGATTGGGGCGGATATCGACAGAGCGAGAAAACTGTGCGGAAACGATACCTTTTGCTGGCTGATAGATTCCGTAAAGAACCGGCTGATAATCTATGAAAATCAGACGGCGGATTTTTACGGCATGAGAGGAATTTTGGAAAATTTCCTGGACGTCATCTCGAAGACGCCGTGCGAAGAACGCAGATACGCTGATGAACAGGAAAATTTGGGGCATACTGATTCCGGGACGGACTGTTTCCGTTCCTGTTTGGTAAATATTCTGCTTGTCGCGGCAAACGTGCTTCTGTTCCTGCTATGTACATTTACCGGAGAACGGGTATATAATATAGGTGATTTCAGCGTAATGGATTTGATACAAAAAGGTGAGTGGTACAGGATGCTTACCAGTATGTTCCTGCATGCGGGAATCGGACATCTTGTCAGCAATATGCTGATATTGTATTATATCGGAAACGCTGTGGAGAAACGTATCGGACATATTCCGTACCTGTTTTTATATGTTATTTCAGGGCTTGTGGGAAATGTTTTTTCGGCGGGATATGAGCTGCTTACGAGCCGGTTTGTGGGGTCCATAGGCGCAAGCGGCGCGGTATTCGGTGTGGAAGGAGCGCTTCTGGCGCTGGCGCTGATATACAGAGGAAAATTTGCGGAAATAACGGCGGGACGAATTGCTTTTTCCATTGTCTTTTCGCTTTATTGCGGATTTACGAGCAGCAATGTGGATAATGCGGCACACATCGGCGGGCTGTTGACGGGCTTTTTGCTGGCGGGAATTTTGTGGCTGCTGACACCGGAAAAGAAGAAAGAACAGAAAGGCAGGAATTAAGATGAAAATTAATATTTACTATGGCGGAAGAGGATTGATAGACGACCCGACGTTGTATGTGATAGGAAAAATCGAGGAAGTTCTCGATGAACTGCGGGTGAGTGTGGAAACTTTCCGACTGATGGATTTGAAGAACGGTATTACAACCCTGCCTCAGACTTTAAAAGAAGCCGACGGAATCATTCTGGCGACGACAATTGAATGGTATGGTATCGGCGGCTATATGCAGCAGTTTCTGGACGCCTGCTGGTTATACGGCGATAAGGAAAAAATCAGCGAAATATATATGTGTCCCATTGTCATGTCTACGACTTACGGAGAGCAGGAAGGGAAATTGAATCTCGCCACCGCGTGGGAAATTTTGGGAGGCCGGCCGTGCAGCGGTCTGTGCGGTTATATTGCGGATACAAGTATTCTGGAGGATAACGAAGAATACCTGCGTATCATCGAGAAGAAAGCAGAAAATCTGTACCGGACGATTAATCAGAAAATGCCCTGTCTCCCCGCGAGTAATCAGGCGGTTAAGCAGAAAATATCCATTCCCCGCAACATTGACCTGACGCCGCAGGAATCCGAACAGCTTTCCCAGTATGTTTCCGACGACAGTTATGTACAGCGTCAGAAGGCGGATATACAGGAGCTGACAAGCCTGTTCAGAGACTTGATGGGAAACAATGAAAAAGAAAATACCGCAGAGTTTTTACAGGAACTGAAAGAACATTTCCAGCCGCAGGCTGGTGTTGCGGCGAAATATAAAATTGTCATTGAGGAAAAAAAGAAGCCGCTTATCATTGAGGTAAACGGCCCGCAGCTGAACTGCTTTTACGGCGAAGGAGCCGCTTTTGACGTAGAAATTCAGATGAGCAGAGATTCTATGGCGGAGATTATTTCCGGCGCTACAACGTTCCAGCGTTCCTTTATGGCGGGCGACATGAAGCTGAAAGGTGATTTTAAGATTTTGAGGACATTAGACCAGATATTTGTTTTTGCCTAGATAAGCGGACATGCTCTGCGATTGGACAGGTGTTCGTCCGGCGGAGCGGCTTTGATATACACAATGACGGGCTGAGAAAGGGGAATGGAAATAAGGTTGAAAATTAAAATTTTCAACTATTGATTTGAGTGTCTGCTAAAGCAGACAGATGGGAGTAAAGATGAAAAACGATAATTGTATTTTTTGTAAGATTGCAAACGGGGAAATTCCGTCGAAAACATTGTACGAAGATGAAAAATTCCGCGTTATTCTCGACCTGGGACCGGCGGCGAAAGGACACGCCCTGATTTTGCCGAAGAGCCACTATGCGGATTTGTACGAACTGCCGGAAGACACAGCGGCTGATGCCATGATTCTTGCCAAGAAGATGGCGGCGCGGATAACCGACAGACTGCAATGTGACGGCTTTAATCTGATGCAGAATAACGGCGAGACGGCGGGACAGACCGTATTCCATTTTCATATGCACCTGATTCCGCGTTATCGGGATGACGGACAGAAAATCGGATGGATTCCGGGAGAACCTTCCGCAGAAGAACTGGAAGAAATTAAGAACAAGATTACTGACTGAAAAAGAAAAGAACCCGGGAGGAGCGAAAGAACGAAATGCGTACAATAGATGTGGCGGAAATTACAAATCATATTAAGGAAATGTGTATCGAGGCGAATCATTTTCTGACGCAGGATATGGATGCCGCCATGAAAAGCGCGGCGGACACCGAAGCTTCACCGTTGGGAAAACAGATTTTATGCCAGCTGCAGGAAAACCTGAAGATTGCCGGCGAAGATATGATACCGATTTGCCAGGACACGGGCATGGCAGTTATTTTTATGGAAATCGGTCAGGATGTCCACTTTACGGGCGGCATTCTGGAAGACGCCGTCAACGAGGGGGTAAGAAGAGGATATACGGAAGGATATCTCAGAAAATCCGTTGTAAACGACCCTTTGGTGCGGGAAAATACGAAAGATAATACGCCCGCGGTCATCCATTATGAAATGAAGCCGGGAGACCGGGTAAAGATTACGGTGGCGCCGAAAGGCTTTGGCAGCGAGAATATGAGCAGAGTGTTCATGCTTAAACCAGCCGACGGCATAGAGGGCGTTAAAGGCGCAATTCTGACAGCGGTCAAAGACGCGGGCCCCAACGCCTGTCCGCCGATGGTCGTTGGCGTCGGAATCGGCGGGACATTTGAAAAGTGTGCCCTGCTGGCCAAAAAGGCGTTGACACGGCCGGTCGATGAACGTTCGGAAATCCCTTATGTGAAAGAACTGGAAGAAGAAATGCTGGAAAAAATCAATCGGACCGGCATCGGGCCGGGAGGACTTGGCGGAACGACGACGGCGCTTGCGGTGAATATCAATACTTATCCGACGCACATTGCGGGGCTGCCGGTGGGCGTCAATATCTGCTGTCATGTGAACAGACATGCGGTGAGAGAGATTTGACAGAGCGTGAATGAAGAAGAAAGGCATGGTTATTCCTATGGAACAACATATTAAGGCGCCAATTGAGAAAGACGATGTTCGGAAATTAAAAGCGGGGGATTATGTATATCTCAGCGGAACGATATACACGGCAAGAGACGCCGCCCATAAAAGAATGCAGGAAACGCTGGACAAGGGAGAAGCGCTTCCCCTCGAAATGGCGCATAATGTAATTTATTATATGGGTCCGTCGCCTGCGCGGGAGGGGAGGCCAATCGGCTCCGCGGGGCCTACGACGGCAAGCCGCATGGATAAATATGCTCCGACATTATTGGATATGGGGCTTTCGGGCATGATTGGAAAGGGAAAACGTTCCGACGCCGTGAAAGAAGCGATTGTCAGAAACGGAGCGGTGTATTTTGCTGCGGTAGGCGGAGCGGGGGCTTTGCTTTCCAAATCGATTCTTTCATCGGAAGTAATTGCTTATGACGATTTGGGAACAGAAGCGATTCGGAAACTGGAAGTCAGAGATTTTCCGGTAATTGTTGTGATTGATTCGGAAGGCAGTAATTTATATGAGACGGCAATCGGAGAATACAGTATAACAGAAGACGCGAAGTAACCGGAAATGTGTAAAAACGGGGATTACAATGGGGAAGAAAAGCTATTATGGTGGGAAACAATGTTGTTGATTATCTGACAAAGCTGTACAGCCGTAAAGGATTATATGATAAATTTGAGAAGATATCGGGGAAAGACGATATTCATTTCATGTTTCTTGATTTGGATAATTTTAAGACGGTCAATGATGTATACGGTCACAAAGCGGGGGATGAACTTCTGTGCGTGACGGGAACACTCCTGCGGGAATGCGCTCCTGAGGCGGTTGTCGCGCGTTTGGGCGGGGACGAATTTGTCGTGATGTTCTGTGGCACAAAGTCCCGGGAAGAACTTGCCGGCACGGCGGAGAAGATTCTTGGAGAAATGCGCAGAAAAGGCAGGGAAATGGAATTTTTTACGGTCGTATCCATGAGCATCGGCATCGTCTGGAAAGCGCCCTGCGATACGGATTTGGACCTGCTTCTGAGCCAGAGCGATGCAGCCATGTATGAGGCGAAGCAGAACGGAAAGAGCTGTTACATATTCTATAATGACCTGGAAGAAAAATTTCTCCGGGAAAAGGAAATGGAAGAAAATGCGGAGCAGGCGCTGAAAGACGGACAGTTTGAAATCCTTTATCAGCCGGTTTATCATATGCAGAGTTCCCGTCTGGAACGGACACAGGTCTGTATTGTCTGGAACAGAGATGAAAAGACGATTTGGAAGTCCGGAGATTTCAGACCGCTGTTAGAGAGAAGCGGCTTTATGAAGGAAGTGGACCTGTATGCTTTTGAGACGGTATGCAGGAATCTGAGTTATTTTGGCAAAAAAGAGCCGGGAAGGAACAGAATCAGTATTCAGCTGTCCCGCCGGCTTTTTCTGGATGAAAATCTGGGCGGACGCCTGCAGGAAATTATGCAGCGTTATGAAGTGGACGCCGAAGAGATAGAACTGGAAATAGAAGAGCGGGCATTTAATTCCCGAGGTGTGGACAAGCTGATTGATTCGATGAAGAAGCTGAAAGACCGGGGCTTTTCGCTCGCTATGATTCATTTCGGAACGGATTTCTCCAGTTTCCGTTATTTAAGGGTGCTCCCGATAGACAGCCTGAAGTTTGAAGAAAGTTATATCAAAGAAAACAGTAAGAATAACAGGGGAAGACAAATTATTAAAACCCTGATTAAACTGGGAAAAGATTTGAAATTCCTGCTGGTGGCGCAGGGCATTGTGGAGAAAGAAGAGGTTGTTTTTCTCAGCAGCTGCGGATGCGATGCCGCCGCGGGCGAATTTTACAGACAGCCTCAGACTTTCGGGGCGTATCGGGAATATGTGCGGACGCAGGCGGCTCATAAAGAAGAAAGCATCGTCTTCGATTTCAAGGATAGTCTGGAAGATTCGGAGCATGAAATAACGGGGGAAATTATCGGCTCCGGCGTGATGTTTGTTCCCGGCATCAGCGAGATGCGGGGCGGCCTTTATTTTCCGGGCGGAGAAGTCGGAAAGAATCTCGTCTGCTATCCGGGAAGCCTCTTTTCCGGAAACAGTTATACGTTTGCGCTGTGGATGAAGCCGGAAGCGGCCTTTGCCTGGACGAGCGTCATTTATATGCGTTATCTGGAAGGATTCGCATCGCTTGTGCCCAGTCTGGGTGGCGGGCAGAGCATTTACCGCATCAGTGAGGACATCGACGTCAACAACGGATGGCATGATACGTTTTGTCGTGCCGCGGCGCTGCATAAGTGGTGCTTTGTCGCGATTACCTATGATTCTTTCAGCGAATCCATCTGCTATTACCTCAATGGCAGAAAGGCAGGCTATCGCGTGGACGTACCGACAATGATATCCTGCCGACAGGTGCTTCTGGGAGGAGACCCCTTCCAGAAGTCCTATCAGGGATATGTTTCCGCGCTGACCGTTTACGATTCCGTTAAAACGGACGAGGAAATCCGGTTATTATACAGTTCTTATTTTGAAGAACCCGGATTTTGCGGAGAAAAAGAAGATTTTTGGATGGAAATCAATTAGGCCGCTTTTTGTACCAGAAGCAGATTCCTTTGCTTGACAGACCTGAAAGCATCAGCGTCGGCCGTTCCAGCTCCCTGTCCCATGCCGGAGACGCCGTCAGGAACTCCGTCGTATTTCCGTAGCGGAGGGTAAGCGTATATGGCCCGGCCATTTCCCATGCTCCGACAATGGAGCAGCATTCCATACGTCCGTTTTCGAGCAGACGGAAAGGATGGGCGCATTGGATGCCCTGTGGGATGGACGGCGTGAGGGCAATTCTTTCATAGTTTCCGGTTAAATCGTCAGCCGAAAGCGGCTGCAGCGTTTCGCCGGCATAAGGTTGGGCCGCGGCAGTCAGCCATCCGTCGGGCGTCAGATAGAGCTGGCGTATCTGCAGGGTGGAAGGTTCGTGGTCTGTTTTAAAGTTCATTTCCCGGATATGAGAGACTAAGAACATTCTTCCGTCCGGATTCATCAAAACGGAATTATGGCCGGGAGCCATATAGGGAATGCCGTCAAACCAACGGTAACCGCAGGAAAGCATCAGACCGACAGTATTATCGTCGTCCACATCTTCCGCAAGACTGCGCCCGTGATAATCATAAAAAGGACCCGTAATCTTTCGGCTTCTGCCGATTCGGATGTTATAATCGCTTTTTAAAGAACCATAAGATACGAAAAGATAATAATAGTTGGAAACCGGATGATAAATCATATACGGGCCTTCGATTGCGCAGTCCGTCCAGGCGGGCCGCTTTGCAATACAGGAACCGATGCCCGGTTCGGCGGCGAGTCCTGTTTTTTTATCAAGCGGAAGGATATGACAGCCGCCCCAGAAGGAACCATATAAAAGATATTGTTCTCCGGTGTCCGCGTCTTCAATAATATTTGCGTCGATGGCGTTTACGGGCAATTCATCGGTCGTTTTGAGAACACATGCTTTGGGGGTAAAAGGCCCTTCCGGATTGTCCGAGACAGCGAGAAAAATGCAGGACTGTCTGACGCCCCAGGAAGAATTGGAACAATAAAGCCTGTATTCGCCGCCCGCTTTTACAATATCGGGGGCCCAGATGTCAAGGCTCCCGGTCCATTCCGCGGATTCTTCAGGCGGATTATCGACGACTTTCCCGAGTGTTTCCCAATGCAGCAGGTCCGCGGAACGCCTGCAGATGGCCCCGGTACAGTACAGATAATAGTTTTGCCGTTCTTCATCGTAATAAACGGCCGGGTCATGGGTCATCCAAAGGCCCGGAAGATTCCGTTGTCCGGGAGAAAGACGCTTCGGTTTGGGCGGTTCCGCAGGCGGTTTCGTTGGATAAAGGATATCGGACATAATTCATACCTCCTAGTAATCAATACATTATTTTATCTAAGTATAAATTAAAAAGACATACAGCGCAATTATAATGGCAAAAATCTCTAATTTATTATTACATACGCTTGAAAATATTAGACAATCTGTATACAATGTTAATATAAATCAAAAATATTTTAAAATGATATGGAGGAAAGAGATGAAGAGGAAAGGTATTTTGGTATGTGGGATTATGCTGTCCGCCCTGGCCGTCGGGCTGTCAGGATGCGGAAAACAGCAGGGAAAGGATGCTTCGGAAGTCGCGCAGGGAAATGTGGCTGCCGGACTGTCCGTGCATGACCCTTCCATTGTGAAAGCAGACGGGAATTATTATATTTTCGGTTCCCATATGGAAGCGGCGCAGAGCGCGGACCTGAAAAGCTGGAAGTCTTTTGCCAGTGGTGTGAACGGGAGCAATCCGCTGTTCGACAATCTGTTTGACAAAGACATGAAAGCGTTCGAGTATGTGGGCGAATACGCGGAAGGCGGCTATGCGGTATGGGCGCCGGATGTTATTTATAATGAAGCGATGGGAAAATGGGTGATGTATTTTTCCACAAGCCATGACTGGCGCACTTCCAATATCTGCTTTGCGACGGCTGATGAGATTACCGGTCCTTACAGCTATGTGGACACGATTCTGTATTCCGGTTTTACTTCCAAAACGGCGGAGAAAACAAACTTTGCGGAAATCATGGGAGAGGATGCAAATGTCTCTGCCTATATACAGGCTGCGGAATACAATCACTTAAATTATCCGAACTGCATTGACCCTACAATATTCTACGATGCGGACGGAAAGATGTGGATGGTATACGGTTCCTGGTCCGGCGGCATCTGGCTTCTGGAAATCGACGAGGCGACGGGATATCCGATTCATCCGGAAGCGGACGAAGCATCCCATACGGACCGCTATTTTGGCCGCTATCTGCTCGGCGGTCTGCATAATTCCTGTGAAGGACCGTATATTTTCCGGGATGAAGAGAGCGGCTACTACTATCTGCTCGTTTCATACGGTGGACTGACGCGGGAAGGCGGCTACCAGATTCGCTGTTACCGTTCCGAGAAAGTAGAAGGGCCGTATCTGGATGCGTCGGGAAACACCTTCGGGTATGTGGCGGACCATTCGGAACTGGGTGTAAAAATGATGGGCAATTATTCGCTGCCGAGTTTAAAGACCGCCTATATGGCGCCCGGACATTGCTCTGCGCTCGTGGATGAAGACGGAAAAAGATTTCTCGTATATCATCAGCGGTTTGACAGCGGTACGGAATACCACGAGCCGAGAGTGCATCAAATGTTCCTGAACAAAGACGGATGGTTTGTTGCGGCGCCTTTTGCCTATAACGGAGAAAGCCTTCGGGAAGAAGGATATCAGAAAAAGGAAATAGAAGGAAAATGGTATTTGTTAAATCATGGGACGGATATCAGCGCGGAAATTCATGCGGGTGAGGCCGTAACGTTCAAGGGCGGTTCCGTTTCCGGCGGCAATGGCGCGGGCGGAAGTTACGAACTGGAAGAAGGAACCTGTTATATCAGTCTTGTGCAAAACGATATTACCTATAACGGCGTGCTCCTCGATATGACTGATGAGGCGGGAAATGCCGTAAGATGCCTGATGGCGGCAGGAGAGAATAACGAAACGATATGGGCCGTCATGTATTTATAGTTTAGTTTTTTATAAATTATAAAAATAATTTAATAAATATTAAAATATATATTGACAAGAAAGATAGTACATTGTACTATATGTATATCAGATTGGTCAGATACAGAAACAAATATACATATTGCACAAAAAGAGAAAAATTTTTGTGTTAAATTGCCGGCAAAACAAAAGTAGTATAGATTCTTCTGTAAAATCTGTATCAACAAAATGAATACGAAAAAATGTAACAAAAAAGAAGGAGGTCAATATGAAAAAGAAGTTAATCAGCATGTTGCTCGTATCGGCGCTTGCAGTATCCTGTCTGGCAGGATGCGGAAATTCCGGAAGCGACAGCGCATCAAACGAAACAAATGACACAACAGCCCCTGCAGCTGACAGCAGCGCAAATTCCGAGGAGGGGGGGGCAAATGAGCAGGTTGGCGCTCAGATTACGGTAGATGAATCCGCGACAGATAATATCGCTGTGGAAGGTGAATTCAGCGATGCAGATATCACCGTTTTCATTTATGCACAGGACCACGAGAAAGCTGTTTACCAGTCCTTAATCGATAAATTCACGGAGTCAACAGGAGCGAATGTTACGTTCGAAGTAACAACTGCTGACGAATACGGTCAGAAAATTCTTGCTTATAAAGCAGCGGGCGATATGCCTGATATCTTCTATGTAGGACCCGATACTGTTGCGGCAAACGTAGATGACGGTTATGTTCTTCCTCTGGACGATTATGTTCCCGCAGAAACCATTAACGACTTATGGCCTGCAATTACAGAGGCATACCGTTATGACGGCACACAGGCCGGTGCAGGTCCGATTTACTGTCTGCCCAAAGACTTATCCACTTTTGCATTTGCATATAATAAAACATTGTTTGACGAAGCGGGCGTAGAATATCCCGACCCGGAAAATCCGTATACATGGGAAGAATTTCTTGAAGTTTGCGGAAAGCTGACGATAGATAAAGACGGCGACGGCGAAATTGACCAGTGGGGATGCGCGAATGCGCTTCAGTGGGCTTTGGACGCATTCATTTATACGAACGGCGGTCATTTCCTGAATGAAGATTATACACAGGTAGTAATCGACGGACAGCAGGAATTTATCGATGCGTTCCAGTATTTCGCAGACCTGACATGCAAATACAACGTTACGCCTACCGTTGAGCAGGATACGGCACTCGGCGGATACCAGAGATGGCTGGACGGACAGATTGCTTTTTATGCGTGCGGTACATGGGATGTAGGCGCATTCATGGACGAAAACACATTCCCTTATGAGTGGGGCTTATGTGCATGGCCGACAGGTTCTACCGGCAAATCCATGACGCGTAACGGTTCCGTAGGTTTTGCAGTTTCCGCTGATACAGAGTATCCGGAAGCGGCAGCAGCGCTGATTACACTGTTCTCGACAGACCTGGAAGGGCAGAGAGTTCTTTCCGGCGAGACAACTGGCGCATCCTTACAGATTCCGAATATCATGAGTTATGCAAAAGGCGATTTCAAAGACAGAATCGCAGACGGAACCATTCCTTATGGTGAAAATGTAGATGTTATCTTTAATTATATTGAAGGAACTGACAAATATGAAGGTCTTTTTGTAGAGCTTACCTATACATACAACGGCGACTGGTGGCAGGAATTCTTAAACGGCGGTTATGAATACGTACTTACCGGCGAAATGACGGCAGCTGAGTATTGTGCACAGGTACAGCCCGCAATGCAGGCAGCTCTTGACAATGCAAACGAACTGAAAGCAGCGGCAAACGGTCAGTAAACAAAAAATAAGGTGCGGAAACAGTTACGGCTGCCCGCACCTGTTTTATAAAAAGAGATGGTAAGAAAGGTGACATCATGGCAGGAAAGGGTAAAAAACAAAAAATTAAATTATCCGCAATGGCCAAACGCGAAGAAAGATGGGGACTTTTATTCGTAGCGGCGCCGGCGGCGGGGTTTCTTATTTTTATGCTGTATCCCATTATTTTTGCTTTTTTAACGAGTCTGACGACCTGGAACGGAGCAAAAGGCTTTGCAGGGATGATGGACCGCTTCTGCGGTTTCGATAACTATATCAAATTATTTGCGGACAAAAAATTCTGGCAGACCCTCGTAACGACAACAATCTACCTGCTCGGCATTCCGATAGGCATGATTTTGGGTCTGGTCTGCGCGATGGGAATGAACCGGAAAATTCCCGGAGTAAGAGTTCTTCGTACGATTTATTATGTGCCCGTTATTTCTTCCCTCGTATCGGTATCGATTCTGTGGGCGTGGGTATATAATTATGACTACGGTCTTTTAAATACGATTATTAAGGCTTTGACGGGACTGCATGGGCCGAACTGGCTAGGCGATGAAGCGCTGATTAAAGTATCTATGATTATTTTCATGGTATGGAAGGGACTCGGCACTTCCATCATACTTTATCTGGCCGGCCTGCAGAATATACCGCGCTCCTATTATGAAGCGGCGATGGTGGACGGCGCAAGCGGATGGCAGAAATTCAAAAGCATTACGCTGCCCTTGCTTTCTCCTGTCACATTTTACATATTGGTAACGACATTAATCGGCGGCTTCCAGGTATTCGTAGAAGTGCAGGTTATGACGCCTAACGGAAACGGCGGTATCGGTTACAGTGCGGCAACCATTGTATTCTATTTATACCAGAAAGCATTTGAGAGCTTTCAGCTTGGATACGCAAGCGCAATTGCGGTTATTCTTGCGATTATCATTTTTGTCATTACACTGATTAACTTTATCGGTCAGAATAAATGGGTTAAGACGATGGACTAGGAGGCGTGAAATGAAAAATAAGGACCAATTATCTTCCGGAATCACTTCCAAAAAAGAAAAGGCAATCAATATTATCGTTCTCGTCCTGCTTTCACTTGGCGCTGTCGTTATGATATTCCCGTTTTTCTATATGATAATGACTTCTTTTATGACGAAGAACCAGTATTTGTCAGGACAGTTAAGAGTAATTCCGGACCCCTGGGTATGGGGAAAATATTCGGAAGTTATGGCGAAAGGAAACTTTATTTCCGGTATTCTGAATACAGTCAAGGTTGAAATACCGGTACTGCTGATTGGCGGATTCACTTCTTCGCTTGCGGCATTTGCTTTTGCCAAGATGGAATTCAGGGCGAAGGGAGCCATTTTTATGGGGCTTCTTGCGACGATTATGATTCCGTTTGCGGTTATCATGATACCGCAGTATGTAATGTTTACGAAATTCGGATGGACGGATACGCTTTTGCCGTTGATTATTCCGGCATGTTTTGGTAATATCAGTATGGTGTTTTTCCTGCGCCAGAACCTGACCAGTATTCCGAATGATTTGATGGATGCGGCGAAACTGGATGGATGCGGGTATTTCCGTACCTTTGCGCAGATTTTCTTTCCGCTGATGAAAGGCGCGGTAGGAACGCAGCTGACATTGTGGTTTATGGCAATCTGGAATGATTACCTTGCGCCTACGATTTTCCTGCGGAGTGAGAAGAACTGGACGCTGCAGGTTGTTATCCGTTCCTTTAATACGTATTATTCCATTCAGAGCGATTATGCGCTGATTATGGCGGCTTCCGTAATCGCCATGCTTCCGACGATAGCGCTGTTCTTCTGTTTCCAGCGGGTTATTATTGAGTCGGTAGCAATCAGCGGCATCAAATAAATGCAGTTGACAGAGAGAAAGGCATGGTGATTATGTCTGATTCGCCGGTCATCGCTTTCCTGAATAAAGCGACAGATTTAATACTTTTAAATCTTATATGGATTTTATGCTGCCTTCCCGTCTTTACGGCGGGGGCAGCTACTGTTGCGGCGTATTATGTGAGCATTACATCGATACGGTGTGGAGACGGATATGTGGTGAAGCGTTTTTTTACCAGCTTTAAAAGAAATTTTGCTCAGATTACGCCGGTTTGGCTTGGGATTTTTCTGGCCGGATTTATTCTGACGGTGGATATGCTGTACTGGTATCGTCTGGAGAGTGGTTTTGGGAAAGTTATGTTCATTGCAAGCGCAGTAACCGGTTTTTTGCTGCTGATATGGATTTTGTGGATTTTCCCGGTATTTGCCAAGCTGGAAGGAAAGACTGGAGCGCTTTTAAAAAATGCGGCGGCTTTTGCAATAGGCTATCTGCCGTATACAGCCATTATCCTTGTGATTACCGGAGTGGCCGTATACGCTAATCTGGTGTCTCTGGTGGCAAACGGTATAATGCTGTTTATTGGATTTGCACTTTTGATTTATGTGCAGTCTTTCTTTTTTTATCGTGTTTTCATGAATCATATCGATGAACGATACGATGATTTTGACAGTCCCGAAGAAAGCTGATACGCTTTGGGATTTGAAATGAATAACGGGGAGAAATGGTATGGACAAGAATTACAATTACAGACAGCCCTGGATTATGCAGAGGGCTGACCCTTATGTGCTTCATAAGGACGGTTACTATTATTTTACCGGAAGTATGCCGAAATACGACGGTATTGCGCTGCGCAGATGCGAGAGCCTGAAAGGACTGGCAGAAGCGGAAGAAACAATTATATGGAAGAGACACGAGAGCGGACCGATGAGCGAGCATGTCTGGGCGCCGGAGCTGCATTATCTGGACGGAAAATGGTATGTCTATTTTGCGGCGGGTGAAAAAGAGGATATCTGGAAAATCAGACCTTATGTGCTGGAGTGCGAAAGCCAGGACCCGCTGGCCGGTCCCTGGGTTGAAAAAGGAATGATGCAGGCGGCAGATGACGACGCCTTTTCTTTTCAGGCCTTTTCTCTTGATATGACAATTTTTGAGAGCAACGGAAAGCGCTATTGTATATGGGCGGAAAAAGTTGGAGTCGGAAGGCAGATTTCCAATCTTTATATTGCAAAAATGCAGTCGCCCGTCAAACTGGAGACAGCGCAGGTATTGCTGACGACACCGGACTACGATTGGGAGAGACATGGATTCTGGGTAAACGAGGGACCCGCCGTAATACATCATGGCGGTAAATTGTTCCTGACCTATTCGGCCAGTGATACGGGCATTAATTATTGTGTCGGCATGCTGTCGGCAGATGAAGACGCGGATTTACTGGACCCGAAAAGCTGGAAAAAAGAACGCTGTCCGGTTCTGAGAACGAATGAAAATTTAGGCATATATGGTCCCGGACATAACAGCTTTACGGTTGACGAAGAAGGAAGGGACATTATGGTGTTCCATGCCCGAACGGAAAAAGAGATTGTGGGAAATCCGCTTTATGTACCTAACAGACACGCCATGATGCTGGAGGTAAAGTGGAATGAAGAAGGGAAACCGGTTTTTGAATTTTAAGTCGGGCAAAAAAGCCCCCAAAAAGGAAAAGAAAATTGCAAATTCGCTGTTTATGGTTTTTGCCGGTGCGATAGCGCTGATTATTCTGCTCGGAACATTGTCCTATCGTATGGCTTCGCGGGCGGTTATGCAGAAATATGAGGACGCCGTTATAAGCGCGGCCTCTTCCATGAGCACCTCTTTGCAGCTGATTTGCGAGTCCGTATCCAACAAAGCGGTAGAATTTTACATGAGCGAAGATTTTAACGCTTATTATAACGATGCGGCGCAGGCGGGAGGGGCGGAAGGAGCGCGCCTTGCAAACGGCCTGAATGACAGGCTGATTGCCATCAAAAGCGCTTCTCCTTATCTCGGAAACTATTATTTGTTTGCGGATAGCGGAAAGAGCCTTGTATCGAATGTGAAGAGTCTTCCGGAAGGGTCTTACCGTGCGTTTATGGAAACGGACGAAGGCGCTTCCATGAATAAAAAGAAGACTTCCAACGCCTGGAGAGGCTGGCACGAATACATTGACGGGACGATTGGCATCAATAACGAGTCCTATGTTCTTTCTTTTATGATGCGCTTTGTATTGAAAAATAACGAAGGGTTTCTGGTTTTAGATATCGATAAAAATTATATGGAAAATCTTCTCGGTGTCATGGAACTTGGCAGCGGAAGCGTCCGAGGCATTGTGACCGAAGACGGCCGTGAAATATTGCTCCGGGAGGAAAAGAACGGCCAGGAGAGCAGCATGGTGCGTTATCAGGGAGACCCCCTTCTGGCAAATCAGGAATTTTTCCTGGAGAGAGACGCCAAAGAGGTGCAATCCGCCTACGTCAGAACCGGCGGAGAAAAACAGCTTTTTGTCAGCGCTCCGGTAGGGAAAACCGGGATGATGGTCTGTGTTCTTGTGCCGGAAAACACGATTCTGGCGGAAGTCCGGGGCATTCGGAACATAACGGTCATGATTGTTGTGCTTGCGTCGCTGTTTGCGGTCGTATGTGGATTCTGGATTTCCAGAAGAATCAGCCGCACGCTCAAATCCATGAGCGCTTCCCTGTACCATATCTCGCAGGGAAATTTGATGGAAAAAGTACAGGTTGACAGCCGGGACGAATTTGGCCGGCTGGCTGACGGCATCAATGAAATGCTGGACGGTATTCGGGGACTTGTCGGAAATAATCAGAAATTCGGCACACAGGTAAAAGAGCTTTCAGAGCAGGTGTTTTCCTTTACGGCGGGAATCGAAAGTTCCATGAAACAAATGGTATCGTCGATGGAATCCGTGGCGGGAGGCGTACAGGAACAGTCCCGGCAGACGGAGTTGGGCGTCGGGGAGATGGCTGATTTTTCCGAGCGGATTAACGATGTATATCATGCGTCCGAAGAAATGACACAGAAGATAGAGGAAGCGCTGAATGCTGTCGAGCAGGGAAAAGACGGAATTGACGAGCTCAGCATAAAGTCGGAAGAGACGGCGGAGATTGCCGAAAGCCTTGTTTCCAGTATTGACCAGGTAAATATGCAGTCGGAGCGAATCGTTGATATCATTAAAACGATTGAGAGCATTGCGTCCAAGACCAATCTGCTTTCCCTGAACGCGTCCATAGAGGCGGCAAGAGCAGGGGAAAGCGGCAGGGGATTTTCTGTCGTTGCATCGGAAATCCGGAATCTTGCGGACCAGTCGATGCAGGCGGGAACCGTCGTACGGGGAATTGTCAGCGATATCCAGAAAAGCAATCAGGCGGCGACCGATGCGGCAAGAAGCACGGAAAGCTTTTTAAGAACCCAGACGGAAATGTTAAAAGAAACCGTTGCGACTTTTGGAAATATCAATACGAATGTCGAAGTGCTGGTTGAAGTGCTTGGCGCCATCCGGCAGAAAATGGAAAACATGCAGGATAATAAAGAGGTCGTGAACCATTCTATCGAAGAAATCAATCAGCTGTCCGGACAGATAGCGGCATCGATAGAAGACATATCGGAAGTCATCGGCGAAAAGATGAAAGAAATTGATACGCTGGCCGATACCGTCAGGCTGCTGAACAATGAGGCGGAAGAACTGCAGGGCTCCATGAGCCGGTTTGTACTGGAAAATAAAGAACTGTAATTGTATTTGATGAAAATACTTGTATTTTGCAGAACAGAACGAAAGATGATAAAAGACCATCGATTTTGAAAAATGCCCTTAAGAGGCATGAAGCAAAAAGATGGTCTTTTTCTTATTCCTGTTCGTTTTCTTCCATAATAAAATCTTCAATCGGACTGTAATTAATGCGCACGTCGATATCCTGATTGTAGTTGCCGAAACTTTTTCCGAAAATCGTCAGTCCGCCGACATGCTCGGCCTCATCCTCGACTTCCAGTTTCAGTTTTATGGTACTGTGATAGTCGAAGTCAAATTCATCTATGGAAACATCCGATACCTGCAGTCCGTCGATGAAAGTTCCTTTTTTATTGAGTACCAGAATCTTCAAAAGGCCGTATTGATTCCAATTCGGATACCACCAGTCGGGTGTAAAAATCCCCTGTACATTTCCAAAATCGCCGGGACTCGTCCAGGTAGCGATTTTCCGGCCGTTAATTTTAAAAGAAATGTCGGAAGGCCAGACGTCGTTGATGCCGGGTGCTTCGGAACTGATTTCAAGCGAGATGGTAATCTGGTCGATTTTCTGTCCGCAGGGAATGAAATTCGGAATGATGTATTCGACATATCCTCTCGTAAACCAGAGAATATCCGCCTCATATCTTCCGGGATGCGCAAAATAACGGGTATCGTCAACCTCTCCGATTAATGCCGTTCCGGAAGCGATACCGCAGGTGGGATATACATTATAATCCGTAAAGTGCCCGACTTTCAGGCTGGTCTGGTAAATATTTTTAAAGTCTTCCTGTGCATTGATATCCACAAGAATTTTATCCAGATACACGGAGCATATTTTCTGATTACCGTGTCCCGCGGATTCGTTGGAAATAGAAACAATACCGCAGTCTTCCAGCTTTTTGATATGGTTGGTCAGCGCGCCGTTCGTAATTTTCAGCTTGCTGGCCAGCTCGTTCATGTTCATTCCGTGGTTTTCCAATAATATTTTTACAATTTCGATTCTGATTTCCGAACCGAGCGCTTTGAAGATTTCAAGGCCGTCGTCCAACGTTTTGATATGCAGCATATCTGTCCCCCGATGTTCTGTCTTTTAGTAAAATTTAAAGTAATCTATCTTATTATATAGCAAATAATTTCATTGCGTCAATAAAAAGCATTGACAAATATTTTTGTCTTATGTATAATAACAAATGCGTCATGTAAAAGGCGTAATTTCATATTGGTAGAGGATTGGTTCAGACTATGGAGAAATACTCAAGAGGCTGAAGAGGCGCCCCTGCTAAGGGTGTAGGTCGTTTACGCGGCGCGAGGGTTCAAATCCCTCTTTCTCCGTTATTTCTACCAACAGATAAGGAAGTGTTGAGCGGATAGCGGCAGCACTTCTTTTTATTTTTTTCTATATTGTTTTAGACTTGTTTCAGAGTTCTGTACGGTCAAAATTTCCATACGGCCATAGAAGACCCGGAAGGCGTCTTTTCTGTAATATGGCGAACCCAAATCGCTGCAAAATATATAGTTGATATGGAACAGGAACAGAGGATGCAAAGGTTGCAGGCTAAGAGAAAGGCATGGTTATAAAAATGAAAGATGTCGTCTTATTATATGATGATTGCTGTATTTTTGAAATTGTGATTCTGAATTATTTCCTGAACGCCACGGGCAGTAAACTGATATTCTGCTCTTCACACGGCAAAACGGTCAGGGCGACGGAAGGATACTCCCTGAATGCGGATATGCCGATAGAAGATGTGGACTGGACGGACGTCAGGAGTTTTATCGTGCCCGGCGGCGAGACTGCCAACATTGACGATATCGTCGTAACCGATATTATCGGAAAACTGCATCAGAAGAACGTATTGATTGCGGGAATCTGTGCGGGTGTGGATGTGCTGGACAAGGCTGGAATTTTAAAAGATATCCGCTCGACAGTCCGGGCGGAAGAAGACTGCGTCAGAGACGGCAATGTCATAACGGCCAGAGCCAACGCGTATGTGGATTTTGCGATTGAGGCGGCCAAAGCGCTTGATTTGTTTGAAGATGAAGCGGATTTACAGGAAACGATTTCTTTCTGGAAATATCATCAGAGAGCAGAGGAGGAGACGAATTAATGAAGGATTTATTGAAATATGCCAAAGGCCAGCGTCTTTATATGGTATTGACAGCAATTACATTGTTGTCGTCTTTTCTGGCGTTGATTACTTTTGAATACTGGGATTTGGATTCCATGACAGCCTGGACAATGAACTTCTGGGATTTGTTCTTTGAAGGAAGGCTTGGAGAATTTTATGACTATACCGCTTTAAACATACATGGAGCACAGCACTATAACTGTGAAGGTAATTATTTGTGGCTTTTGCCCTGGTGTTTGTGGAACCTGCCGTTGTGGCTCGTAAACTCCGGGGGGGGGTATAATTCTTATCAACAATTTTCACAGCCTGCTTTGGTCTAAATTATTTCTCGTTCTGATGGAGCTTATCACCATTTACTTTTGTGGAAAAATTTGTATGTTCATGACGGGTGACGTTAAAAAAGCCGCTTTATCCGGTCTTTTGTTAATGGGCGCGCCTGAAATCATGATGTCTGTCGGCTATTCGGGACAGGATGAAATGACATACATATGCTTTTTTACCATATCGTTATATTATTTCCTGAAAGAAAAATACAAAAGTTCTTATTTATGGATGGTTCTTGCGGTATCATGTTGTCCGCTTATGCTGATGCCGGCGTTGGCAATGATTTTGATGAAGGAAAAAAATGTATTTAAACTGATTCCCTTGCTTGTGGGGCTGATATGCCCTTTGCTGCTGTTTGAAATGTTATACAGGAACGACATGACATATCAGACTGCTAAAACGGCAAATGATTTTGCGAAAATGGTGTGGGAAATGCTTGGGGCATCTACAATCAGTACGGCGCTTGGGGAAATTTCTATTGCAGGTTTTGTTTTGGTATTATTCTATTTTGGCTGCTATAACATGGAAATGAATGAAACAATGGAATGCCGGAAAAAAATCTTGTATATTACGGCCGTCATTTATGTGATAATGAGCTTCCTGATGTCCAATGGGTTTTATCGCCTGTTCCTTTATGTTCCTTTTTTGGTTATATTGCTTCTGATATCCGGGCAGAATTTGCATGTCAATATGCTTTTGCTTGCGGTTCTGACATACGGACGCACGCTGTTTGCATGCTATCGGAATTGTCCGGACAATATGAATACATACTGTGTGATGAAAAATTCATGGATTACCGCCTTGTGTGACGAAGTCGGAAGTACAAAATATTATCCGGAAAATTCTTCATGTCTGTATCATTATCTGGAAGGCAGGGACATAACGCCGGGCCTGATGATACTGGCGGCGACCTGTGTTATGGCCTGCATTTTAATTTTACTTATTATAAACTGCCCACGGTATAAAAAACAGCTGTGTGTGGGGGGGGTGAAAGCGCCGTTGAGTATTGCGGTGTATAGTCTGTGCACGCCCGTGATTCTGCTTTTATTCTATATTCGACTGCTTGGTTAAAAGTTCTGCATAAATTAAGAAGCCCATAAAAGAAAGAAGCAGAAGGAACGGGACTGAGAGGCTTATGAGAAAGAGGGAAGATTTTCTGTAAAAAGCTTTCAGCAAAATTTGGCAAAAAGAGAAAGAAATAAGCTTGACAAGCATTGAAGCG
>ERZ777305.86-NODE-86-length-143107-cov-10.254544_pt1 | contig 143107 bp, 108 predicted proteins | sample MGYA00374965_ERZ777305 | MGnify/ENA primary metagenome ERZ777305 (study PRJEB29328, sample SAMD00013331) | mouse gut metagenome | study: EMG produced TPA metagenomics assembly of the Metagenome analysis of fecal microbiota from mouse which was promoted...
GCGACCATTCTATCGTGATTCGTCAGGGCGATTGGGACAGCGCGTTTCGCTTTCCGCTCGAATCATTGGTGCACTTGCGTTTCTTGGTAGAGTTCGTCGCTCGTGTCGGCGACTCGGATTTCACCGACGATGAGTTCGAAAAGGAGATCAAGAGTAAATCCTTAATGGAATTGATGAAAGTAATGTTTAAATTGGAACCGTAAAGTTTTGCGACTCGCAGAGTCGCGCGGGCCGCAGCCTTCGCCCCGCGGAGGCCCGCAACTCGTTCTACACTCGTTCGCGTTCTCTGCAGGCTGCGACACGAATATCGATACTACATTAGTAAAGCAGACGTTACGCCTGCGCACAGTTCTGCGAACCGCAAAACAAAACGGTGCGGCGGGGATCCGTCGCACCGTTGTTGCAAAGTCGCGGGAAGGTTACTCCTCGCCCTCCTCCTCTTCGGGCTCGCGCATGGTGGTGTATACGTTCACCACGTCGTCGTCCTCCTCCAGCTTCTCCTGAAGTTTCTCGACCGACTCGCGTTCCTCGGCAGTGAGTTCCTTGGTGTCGGTCGGGATGCGCACCGACTCTCCCGAGATCAGTTCGTAACCCTTGTCCTCGATCCACTTCTGGATGGCTCCGAACGATTCGTAAGGCGCATATACCGTCACGGCCTCCTCCTCGGGGTAGAACTCGTCGACGCCCAAGTCGATCATCTCCAACTCCATCTCCTCCAGATCGGCCTCGGCCGTCGGCTTGAACTTGAAGACGCATTTGTGCTCGAACATGAAGGCCACGCTGCCCGAGTTACCCAGCGTGCCGCCGCATTTGTTGAAGTACATGCGTACGCTCGCCACGGTGCGGTTGGTGTTGTCGGTAGCGGTCTCGACGAGGAACGCCACTCCGTGAGGGCCGTATCCTTCGTAAATGACCTCCTTATAGTCGGCCGCGTCCTTGTCGGTGGCGCGCTTGATGGCGCGTTCGATATTCTCCTTGGGCATGTTCTCGGCCTTGGCGTTCTGGATCAGAATGCGCAGACGCGTATTGCCCGAGGGGTCGGCGCCGCCCGCCTTGACGGCGATTTCGATCTCCTTGCCGATTTTGGTGAACACGCGGGCCATGTGTCCCCAACGCTTCATTTTCCTCGCTTTGCGATACTCAAAAGCTCTTCCCATAGTGCGTTATGTTTCTTTGTTTTTTTCGTTGGTCGCAAAATTAATAAAATAATACTCAACGAACAACCTCCGAAGTCAAAATTCCTGCTCGCGGCGAGACCCTATCCGCCGAAAAATGACTATTTTTGTGCCGAAATTATACGTAAGATTATGGAAAAGGAGTTGGAAGCGGCGCTCGACACGCTCAAACGCGGGGGACTGATCCTCTATCCCACCGACACGGTGTGGGGCATAGGTTGCGACGCGACGGACGAAAAGGCCGTCGAACGGATTTACGAACTCAAACGCAGCGAGAACAAACACTCGATGCTGGTGTTGTGCCGCGACGCCGACATGATAGTGCGTTACGTCGACAAGGCCCCGGGCATAGCGTTCGAGGTGATGGAGATGGCCGACAAACCGCTGACGCTCATCCTCGACGGCGCCGTGGGGGTAGCGCCTAACCTCATCCCCGAGGAGGGGACGCTCGGCGTGCGCGTGCCCGACCACGAGTTCTGCCGTCAGCTGCTCCGCCGCTTCGGCAAGCCGATAGTGTCGACGTCGGCCAACGTCTCGGGCGAGGCGACGCCGATGAAGGGCCTCGCGGAGGTAAGCCGCGAGATAATCGACGGGGTCGACTTCGTGGTCAATCCCCGTTTTCAGGGACATCCGACATGCAAACCCAGTTCGATCATAGCTTTCGGACCGCGGGGCGAGGTGAAGATAATACGCAAATAACCGACGGCCATGACGATTACTACTCCCATCCAGATGCGATTCTTCGATATGGACTCTTTCGGTCACGTGAGCAACGTGGCACAGCAGATGTATTTCGATCAGGGTAAGACCGATCTGTTCCGCGAACTGTGGAGCCGCACCGAGATTCTGGCGCGCGTGCCCGCGGTCACGGTGTCGGTCAAAACCGATTTCTTCAGCCAGATACGATTCGGCGACGAGATATGCGTGGTGACCGAGGCGGAGAAGATAGGACACAAGAGCTTCACCCTCCTGCAACGCATCATGCGCGGAGAGCAGGAGTGCAGCCGCAGCCGAACCGTGATGGTAGTCTTCGACAAGGAGCGGCAGCTGTCGTTGGAGGTGCCCGAAGAGTGGCGGCGGATACTCGATCCGATAGAGAAATAGCGTCGCGGGCCGCGGCCTGCGGAGACCGCGTGAATGAGCGTATGCGAATAGCGGGCCTCCGCGAGGGGAGGCTGCGGCCCGCGCGACTCTGACGAGTCGCATTCGATTTGGCGCATAAGCTATATTTGATTATCTTTACATAAAACAAAACCTACAGACCGTATGGCCGTATTCAGAGTAGAGGGCGGAACCCGCCTCCGAGGCAGCGTGAAACCGCAGGGAGCCAAAAACGAAGCGTTGCAGATATTGTGTGCCGTGCTGCTCACGTCCGAGCGGGTGGTGGTGCACAACGTGCCGCAGATCCTCGATGTGCTGCAACTCATCGAGCTGCTGGCGGCCATGGGCGTCGAGGTTGAGCGTCTCGGCGGCGACAGCTATGCGTTCCGCGCCGAGCATATCGATCTCGACTATCTGCGCAGCGACGATTATCACAAACGCTGCCGCCGCCTGCGCGGTTCGGTGATGATGATCGGACCTCTGCTGGCGCGTTTCGGGGTGGGATATATCCCCAAGCCCGGGGGCGACAAGATAGGCCGACGCCGACTCGATACCCACTTTCTCGGATTCCAGAAGCTGGGCGCGACGTTCGACTTCGACCAAGCCGAGGAGTTCTTCTCGGTCGAGGCGAAGAGGCTGCGCGGATGCTACATGCTGCTGGACGAGGCGTCGGTGACGGGTACGGCCAACATAATCATGGCCTCGGTCTTCGCCGAGGGCACCACCACGATATACAATGCCGCCTGCGAGCCGTACGTGCAGCAGTTGTGCCGCATGCTCAACCGCATGGGCGCGCGGATATCGGGCATCGCCTCGAACCTGCTGACCATCGAGGGCGTGCGCGAGCTGGGAGGTACGGAGCACACCCTGCTGCCCGACATGATCGAGGTGGGCAGTTTCATCGGCATGGCAGCCATGACGCGTTCGGAGCTTACGATAAAGGATGTGTCGTACGACAATCTCGGAATCATCCCCGCGCAGTTCTCGCGCATGGGCATCAGGTTCGAGCAGCGCGGCGACGACATCTACATTCCGCAACAGGACCATTACAGCATCGAGAGCTTTATCGACGGATCGATAATGAACATCGCCGACGCTCCGTGGCCGGGGCTCACGCCCGACCTGCTGTCGATATTCCTCGTGGTGGCCACGCAGGCCAAGGGCGCCGTGCTCATCCACCAGAAGATGTTCGAGAGCCGTCTGTTCTTCGTCGACAAGCTCATCGACATGGGTGCGCAGATCATTCTGTGCGACCCGCATCGAGCCACCGTCATAGGTCACGACCACCGTATACGTCTGCGCGCCACGAAGATGACCTCGCCCGACATACGCGCGGGCGTCGCGCTGCTTATCGCGGCCATGAGCGCCGAGGGGGTGAGCGTGATCCAGAACATCGAGCAGATCGACCGCGGATATCGCGATATCGACGGCCGCCTGAACGCTTTAGGCGCGAAGATCACCCGTTCGTAGGAGTAAATTTATAAGTGAGTTGTCCGTTTCGGGCATGTCGGAGCGAGTCGTAGCCTGCGGAGAGAGCGATAGCGAGCCTCCGCGGGGCGAGGCTACGGCTCGCGCGGCTCTAACGAGCCGCATTAAATAAGTGTTCCGAATGCTTAATTATCGCTTTTAATTATGTTTTTCGAAAATCCCAAACAACGCGGTTGGATCGAGGTGGTGTGCGGTTCGATGTTCTCGGGCAAGACCGAGGAGTTGATCCGTCGTCTGCGCCGCGCCGAATTCGCCAACCAAAAGGTCGAGATATTCAAGCCGAGCGTCGACGTTCGCTATTCGCGCGAGGAGGTGGTGTCGCACGAGGGACACTCCATACGCTCCACGCCCGTCGACTCGCCTCAAACCATCCTGCTGCTGAGCGGCGGCGTGGATGTGGTGGGGATCGACGAGGCGCAATTCTTCGACGACGGCATCGTGGACGTGTGCCGCCGCCTCGCGTCGCAGGGCGTGAGGGTCATAGTCGCGGGACTCGACATGGACTATGCGGGCAAACCTTTCGGACCCATGCCAGCGTTGATGGCCACGGCCGAATATGTGACCAAGGTGCACGCCGTCTGCATGCGTTGCGGCGATCCAGCCAACCATTCGCACCGCCTCAGCGGCGGCGACGGTCTGGTGGTGCTGGGCGAGAAGGATGCTTACGAGCCGCTGTGCCGACACTGCTTCGAGAGGGCCGTGGCGGCACAGCGGCGCAAGGAGTGACGACCCGTTACTCGCTCCAGCGGGCGGAGGCGACCGAACGCGCGGGCAGCACGAGGTCGAACGTGCTTTTCGGCCCGACCACGGCGACGGTTCGTTCCGTTTCGGTGCGGTTCACGCCCACGGCGGCGAAGGAGCCGTCGGGATTGACGAACGCGACCATCTCCACGCCGCGCGGCAGCTGTCGGTCGCTCTCGATGCGCGCGGCGTCGGGGTCGATCACCTTCGAGCAGTGGGCTATGTCGTAATAGTGGCTCTTGCGCAGGAGCGAATCATACGAGTAGTCGGCGGCCGAGATCTCTATCGCGCCGTAGCACGTGCGGCACCCCTTGGGGCGGTTGGGCGCGCCCTTGTCGTCGAGCACCAGATTCCACAGCGTCACGCCGCGTCCGCCGCGGTCGAGGGTTCCGATGAATATCGACGCGAAATCCTCCACGACGCACTTTCCGAAATCGTAATTCCATGTTCCGATCGAAGCCTCGGTGAAGAAGATCTCCTTGTCGGGGTAGGCCTCGCGCACGCCGTCGAGAGTCGAGGGGCGGCCTCCGTAATTGTGCCATGCCGTGCCCGCCACGTACTTCGCGGCCTCGGGGTCGGCGAGGATGCGCAACGGATAGTCCCGCTCGGCGGCTATGTCGTCGTAATTGTAGTTGTGGTCGAAAAGCCATATCTTGGTGTCGATGCCGTCGGCGGCGAACTGCGGACCCAAGTGGTCGCGGATGAAGTCGCGCTGCTGCTCCCATCCCATGTAGAGCGACATCGAGTTGCCGCGGTTGAGAGGTTCGTTCTGCACCGTGACGGCGTAAATCGGAATGCCCTCCGACTCCATCTCGCCGATCCAGCGCACGAAATACTCGGCGTAATCGTCGTAATACTTCGGGTTCAGGCGGCCGTCGGTCCAACTGTCCAGCGATTCGTCGTTGTCGTAACCTATCTTCATCCACTTGGGGCACGACCATGGCGAACCCACGATGCGCACCTTGGGATTGATCTCCAGAATGCGGCGCAGCACTGGCAGCAGGTCGCGGCGGTCGTATTCGTGCAGTTCGAAGAACTCGATGCCTTCGCGGTCGCAGCAGGTGTATTCGTCCAACGAGAAATCCGAGGCTCCGATCGATACGCGGATGAAACTGAAGTTCATCCCCTCGGGCGAGAAGCACTCCTGCAAGAGCCGTTCGCGGTCTTCGTCGGTCATCTTCAGCAGATTGTAGCATGTCGACCCCGTTATCGCCGCGCCGAAGCCGTAAACGGGCTGCAACCTCTTTTCGGGGCGCAGCACCATACGCTCTTTCGTCGGCTCGGCATCCGTCGTCGTCCGAAGCTCGGCTTCGACGTGTTCGAAGAGTTTGTCGCCCGAGGCGGTGGTGGTGTATACGTCGGCGCGGCCGCCGCAGGCGGCGAGCAGCAAAGCGCCGAGACCCGAGAGTACGGGCGCGAGCAGAGCGGATTTGTTCATAGGTCAGTATATGATAGATTTGTCTTTAATTATTATATCCTCGGCGGCTCGCACCTTCGGTGCGCCCCCCCCCAGTCGCCGAGGATAAATCTATTCCTCTTTCTTTTCGGCCTCGGGGCGCGGAACGTCGCACGCTTTCTCCAGTCCGCGCTCGGCGGCGAGACGCTCCATGAGCGAATAGGCCTCGTCGTAATCGTTGCGGATCTCGCCGTCGAGGATGGCGTTCTTTATCCGCTCCTTGATCTCGCCTATGGCGCTGCACGGCGCGAGGCCGTAACAACGCATTATTATGTCGCCCGTGATGGGTGGCTGAAAGTTGCGCACGCGGTCGCGCTCCTCCAGATCCTTCATCTTGCGGCGCACCAGCTCGAAATTGGCCAGATAACGCTTCACCTTGGCGTCGATGCCCGAGGTTATGTCGGCCTCGCACAACGTCATCAAGGCCTCCACGTCGTCGCCCGCCTCGAATAGCAGACGCCTCACCGCCGAGTCGGTCACCATATCCTCCGAGAGGATTATCGGACGCAGATGCAGATAGACCAGCTTGCGCACGAACTTCATGTGCTCGTTCATCGGCAGCTTCAGCCGACGGAATATCTCGGGCACCATCTTCGAGCCGAGTACCTCGTGTTGGTGGAAGGTCCACCCCACGCGCTTGTCGTAAGCCTTGGTGAGGGGTTTGGCTATGTCGTGCAGCACGGCGGCCCAACGCAGCCACAGGTCGTCGCTCTTGCGCGCCACGTTGTCCAGAACCTTGAGCGTATGTCGGAAATTATCCTTGTGAGCGTGGCTCCCCACCCGCTCCACGCCGCCGAGGCGGTGCAGCTCGGGGAAAATCAACTCCAGCAATCCCGTCATTTCGAGCAGGTCGAAACCTATCGAGGGCACGGGCGAGAGCACTATCTTGTTCAGCTCGGTGGCGATGCGCTCGCGCGACACTATCTTTATGCGCTCCTTGTTGCGCGCTATGGCCTCGAACGTCTCGGGCTCTATGTCGAACCCCAGCTGCGAGGCGAAGCGCACGGCGCGCATCATTCGCAGCGGATCGTCCGAAAAGGTTATGTCGGGGTCGCACGGGGTGCGGATGATGCAGTCCTCCAAGTCGTACATCCCCTCGAACGGATCGACCAGCTCGCCGAAGCGGTCGCCGTTGAGGCTCCATGCCATCGCGTTGATCGTGAAGTCGCGCCGCCGCTGGTCGTCCTCCAGAGTCCCGGGTTCGACGGTCGGTTTGCGCGAGTCGCGCGAGTAGGATTCGCGGCGCGCCCCGACGAACTCCACCTCGGCGCCGAAGGCCCGCACCATCGCGGTGCCGAAAGTTCGGAACACCGATACCTTCGACTTCATCTCGCGCCCCAGAGCCTCGGCCACGTCGATGCCGCTGCCGACCACCACCACGTCGATGTCCGTCGAGGGGCGGCGCAGATAGTGGTCGCGCACGTAACCGCCCACGACGTAGGCTTCGACGCCCATGTCGTCGACGATGCGCGATATCTTGCGGAATACGGGATTCGAGAGCGGCGAAACTTCTTCTTTCATCGGGTGCGTTGTTGTTCCGCCGTCGGCCGAAAGGGGCGCGCGACGGCGGAGGGTGATTATTTCTCGGGCGCGAGGCAGCGACGATAGAGCCGCACCGTGTTTTCGAGTCCGAAGTAGAGCGCGTCGGCGATGAGGGCGTGTCCGATCGACACCTCGTCGCACCAAGGTATGCGCTCCGCGAAATATGCCAGATTGGCGAGGCTGAGATCGTGTCCGCCGTTGAGTCCGAGACCCGCGCGGCGCGCAGCCTCGGCCGCCTCGGCGTAGGGCGCTATCGCCTTGTCGCGGTCGGCCTCGTACCCCGCGGCGTATGCTTCGGTATAGAGCTCCACGCGCTGCGCCTCGCACTCCTTGGCCCCCTCGACCATCTCGGCGACGGGGTCGACGAATATCGAGGTGCGGATGCCCGCGTCGTTGAAGCGGCGGCATATCGAGGCGAGGAATTCGCGGTTGCGCAGGGTATCCCAACCCGCGTTCGAGGTGATGGCGTCGGGCGCGTCGGGCACCAGCGTCACCTGCGCGGGGCGGACCTCCAGCACCAGATCGACGAAACTCGGGATCGGGTTGCCCTCGATGTTGAGTTCGGTGGAGATCGCGGCCTTCAGATCGCGCACGTCGGAGTAGCGGATGTGGCGCGCGTCGGGACGGGGGTGCACCGTGATGCCCTCGCCGCCGAAACGTTCGATGTCGAGCGCGGTGCGTACAACATCGGGCACATTGCCGCCGCGCGAATTGCGCAGAACGGCAATCTTGTTGATGTTTACACTCAGTTTTGTCATAAAATACCTATATTTGCATTTGCAAAGTTATTCTTTTTTTTCGACCCGAGGATGAAAATCATACTTTTTTCCCGCTCTCAGGTGGCCCATGCCGCCGCCGACATCGAACGGCTTTTCGACGCCATCGGGCGGCACTCTTTCGATTACGCCATAAACCGCGAGTTCGCCGAGGCGGTAGAGAACCGTTTCGGGCGCGCGATCGACCCCGCCGCCGTTTACGACGGCTCAACGGGGCGTCAGCCCGCCGATAGCGCCATGGTGTGTTGCGGCGGCGACGGCACTCTGCTGGAGGGAATCCATCGCCTGAGCGACAAATCGATCCCCGTGGCGGGCATAAACTTCGGCCATCTCGGGTTCCTTACCTCGGCCACGCGCGAGGGTGTGGACGACTTGTTCGACGATATAGCCGACGGGCGTCTGGCCACGCAGCCGCGGTCGCTGCTGGAGGTGCGCGGCGTGAGCGAGGCGGGGCATGCCCTGCTCGCCCTGAACGAGGTGGCGGCGCAGCGTCTGGAGGCGACGATGATAAAGGTCGAAGCGGTGGTCGACGGCCAGACAGTGGCGCAGTACAACGGCGACGGCGTGATAGTGTCCACTCCGACTGGCTCCACGGCCTACTCGCTCAGCGCGGGAGGTCCCATCGTCGCGCCCGAGTGCGCATGCCTGCTGCTCACGCCGCTGGCGCCGCACAACTTCGGCATGCGTCCCGTGGTGGTGCCCGACACGGCGCGCATCGTACTTACGATCCACGCCCGCCGCGGCGAGGCGATGCTGTCGGTCGACAACCGCACGTATCGCATCAGCGACGGCGACAGGATCGAGATATCGCGCGCCTCGGAGCGCATTTTATTGGCCGTGCCGCACAATATATCGTTTTACGAGACGTTACATAGTAAAATGATGTGGGATGCCGACATCCGCAACAGATAGCCGGCCGTACGCCTCGTCGCGCGACGCCCGACAAAGACCCATTTATGGATAAAAACGTGAAATTCTTTTAATTTCCGAGTAAAATTGTCTACATTTGCAGGTTATATGAACGAACCTAACAAAATACCCGTGCACATAGCCGTCATTATGGACGGCAACGGACGCTGGGCGCGCCTGCGCGGCAAGGAGCGTTACGAGGGCCATCTGGCAGGGATGGACGCTCTGCGCGAGACCGTGAAGAACGCCGCCGATTACGGCGTGAAGTACCTTACCGTATATGCCTTTTCGACCGAGAACTGGGGTCGTCCGCAGCAGGAGGTGGACGCCTTGATGGATCTCATGTGCAAAGGCGTCGAGATGGAGACTCCGCAGCTCATGGAGCAAGGGGTGAGGGTTTTGGTCATAGGCGACCGCAGCCGTTTTTCCGACAAGGTGCGCGCGGCGCTCGACCGCATCGAGGAGCAGACGGGCCGCGGCGAGCGTATGACTCTCGCTCTGGCGCTCAACTATTCGTCGCGCAGCGAACTCACGGCGGCGGCGCGGATATTGGCGCGGCGCGTGGCGGCGGGCGAAATCGCGGCTGCCGAGATCACGGAGCAGACCATTGCCGAGACGCTCTTCACTTCGGCGATGCCCGATCCCGATCTGGTGATCCGCACCAGCGGCGAGTGTCGGTTGAGCAACTTCATGCTGTGGCAGGCATCCTATTCGGAGTTGTATTTCACTGAGACGCTGTGGCCCGACTTCGGCAAGGAGGAGTTCCTGAAGGCGATGGAGGCGTATGCCGCCCGCGACAGACGATACGGACTGGTGAAGTGACGCCGCCCGCGACATTGTATATGAAACCGAAATATTTGTTGATATTAAATGAGATACGCAGTTAAAACACTCGTCGCATCGGCGGCGTTGCTCATGACGGCGCTCGTGTCGTCGGCTCAGACGGCGGATACGCTCGGCATGGCGAACGGAGCCGCGGCGCAGACCGACGCGACGCGACAGGAGGAGCGGGAGATATCGGAGCCGCAGCGGGACACGTTGCCCCCGTTCGATGAAAAATCGCCCATGTTGCGGTCGAACGCGGCCGCCAAACTATATCGCATCCGCAAGATAAACGTTCGCGGAATAGAGTATTTGGATCCCACCCTCGTAAGTTCGTCGGCGGGTCTCATTGCGGGCGACAGCATATATCTGCCCAGCAACTACATCTCGAACGCCATCACGCGTCTGTGGAGCCAGCGTCGTTTCGCCGACGTGAAGATCGGCGCCACTATCGAGGGCGACAGCGTCGATCTGGAGGTCTTTCTGAAGGAGCGTCCGCGCGTGAGCAACTGGATGATCGTGGGCGACGGCATCGGCCGCAGCAAGCAGAAGGATCTGATCGAGCAGCTCAAGCTCAAGCGCAATACCGAACTCTCGGATTACGTGATCGACAAGAACGAGAAACTCATCAAGAAGCACTTCATCGACAAGGGATTCCGCAACGTGCGTGTCAATACGATCATCGAGAACGACTCGGTGTTCGACAACATGGCCAACGTCACGTTCCGCGTCGACCGCAACCCAAAGGTGAAGATCGGCGAGATAACCTTCTCGGGCAACGACCGTTTCTCGGACAAGCGTTTGCGCAAGACGTTCAAGAAGACGCACAAGAAGTCGATCAACTTTTTCCGCAGCGCCAAGCTCAACGAGAAGGATTTCGACGAGGACAAGGATCTGCTGGTGGACTTCTACAACTCGCGCGGCTACCGCAACGCCACCATCCTTTCGGATTCGATATACGACATGGGGCCCGACCGCATCGGCATACACATCGATCTGTCGGAGGGCGAGAAATTCTATATCCGCGACGTAAAGTGGATCGGCAACTCGGTCTACAAGACCGAGGATCTGCAACGCATGTTCGGCGTCAAGACGGGCGACACCTATGATAAGAAGTCGATGCACAAGCGTCTGGGCGTGGGCCGCGAGATGAACCCCGACGAGCAGTCGGTGGCCAGCCTCTACCAGAACAACGGCTATCTCATGTCGCAGATCGAGCCTTCGGAGATCGTGGTGGGCAAGGACTCCATCGATCTCGAAATAAAGGTGTTCGAAGGCAAGCCTTTCACCGTGAACGAGGTCGGCATCTCGGGCAACAGCCGCGTCGACGACGAGGTTATCCGCCGCGAGCTGTACGTATACCCGGGTATGCTTTACGACCGCTCGCTGCTGATGCAGACCTTGCGTCAGCTCATGAGCATGGGCCACTTCGATGCCGAGCAGTTGCAGCCCGACATCCAGCCCGTGTCGAACGATTTGGTGAACATCAATTTCCCGCTCGTCGAGCAGGCCAGCGACCAGTTCAACGTCGCAGGCGGTTGGGGTTCGGGTTCGTTCGTGGGTTCGGTGGGCATCACGCTCAACAACCTCTCGACGCGCAACCTCTTCAAAAAGGGTAAGTGGACGCCCTATCCGATGGGACAGAACCAGAAGTTCCAGATATCGGGACAGACCAACGGTACGTATTACAAGGCTCTGGCCGCCAGCTTCACCGATCCGTGGGTGGGCGGTCACAAACCCAACTCGCTCACTCTGTCGGCCCACTGGTCGGAGCAGAACAACGCCTTTTATATATGGCAGTCGGCGACGATGTATTTCCGTTCGCTCGGTTTGGCGGCGGGTCTGGGCAAGCGACTCAAGTGGCCCGATCCCAACTTCACCCTCTACATGGAGGCGCAGTATACGCGTTACGCGCTCAAGAACTGGGACTACTTCATCATGAAGGACGGCGTGGCGAACGAGTTGGCGTTCAAGCTGGCCTTGGCGCGTTCTACCGTCGACCAGCCCATCTACCCGCGCCGCGGATCGGAGTTCTCGGCGATGGTGACCTTCACTCCGCCTTATTCGGCTTGGGACGGCCGCGATTACAGCGACAAGGATATGCCCGACCGCATACGTTACAAGTGGATCGAGTACCACCGCTGGCAGTTGAAGGCCCGTTGGTTCCAGCCGCTCACCCGCAACGAGAATCTGGTGTTGATGGCTCACGCCGAGATGGGTTTCCTCGGACATTACAATAAGAACAAACTCTCGCCTTTCGAGCGATTCGAGGTCGGAGGCGACGGTATGAGCGGTTACACGATCTATGGCGTGGACATCATCGGTCTGCGCGGTTACGAGGACGGCGCGCTCGATCCCGTGGGCAGCAATTACTCTTTGGCGTATAACAAATATACTATGGAGCTGCGTTATCCCGTTATACTCAAGCAGTCGTCGCAGATCTATGTTCTGGGATTCCTCGAGGGAGGTAACGGATTCGCTTCGTGGAAAGAGTTTTCGCCCTTCAAGATCAAGCGTTCGGCGGGTCTGGGCGTAAGGCTCTACCTGCCCATCGTCGGACTCCTCGGACTCGACTGGGGTTGGGGATTCGACGCTCCCGCAGGGGAGAACGTGCGAAGCGGAAGCCAGTTCCACTTCACGATGGGTCAAACATTCTGATGCGATTGGCAGCATATTTGAAAATAAATTCGTATATTTGTATTTAGTAGCAACCTAAAGAAATACGATTATGAAACGATTGATCTTAACGTTGGCTCTCGCATTGGGTGTGGCAGGATTCGCCGCAGCTCAGAATTACATCGTGGTAAACAGCGAAAAAGTATTCAAGTCCATCGACAAATACAACGCTGCCATCGCCGAACTCGACCGGATGGCGAATCAATACCAACAGGACGTGGACGCCAAGTTCGAGGCGGTAGAGTCGCTCTACAACGCTTACATGCAGCGCAAGGCGTCGCTCACGCAGGCGTCGCAGCAGGCCAACGAGGATAACATCCTCAAAAGGGAGAAGGAGGCCGCCGAATTTCAGGAATCGATATTCGGCACCGACGGCACCTTGATGCAGAAGCGTATCGAATTGATACAGCCTATTCAGAAGAGCGTCTTCGACGCAATAAAGGAGTATGCCGAAGCCAACGGTTACGATATGGTGATCGACGTGGCGCAGAATGCCACCATGCTCTACTATTCGCCTAAGGCCGATCACACGCAGGCGATCGTCGATCTGCTGAAGACTCGGAAATAGAAACACAATTACACACGTAAAATATTATGAAAAAAGCATTGAAGCTAACCCTCGCGGTAGTATGCGTGATGTTCTCGACATCACTCTTCGCACAAAAGTTCGGTCGAATCAACACGCAGGAGATCATTACGAACATGAACGAGTTCAAGGATGCCCAGACTCAGATTCAGGACTTCGCAAAGGACTTGGACGCGCAGTTGGAGACCATTCAGGTAGAGTTCAATAACAAATTGCAGGAGTACCAGAAGGCCGAAGGCACCATGACCGAGGCTGTGATGCAGCTCAAGCAGAAGGAGCTGACCGATCTGCAAACCCGTTACGAGCAGTTCCAGCAGGTGGCCGCTCAGGACATCCAGAAGAAGCAGATGGAGCTTTTGGAGCCTATCCGCAAGAAGGCTGTCGACGCTATCAACGAGGTGGCCAAGGCGGGCGGATACATCGTGGTGTTCGATATGATGGGCAACTCGCTGGCCTACATCGACGAGTCGGCTACGACCGACATCAGCGGCGAAGTAAAGGCCAAGCTGGGTGTACAGTAATTAGGCTCGAAGCATAGATTTCGCCCCCGCGCATGATTTGCCGCGGGGGCGAATTGTTTTTGCAGGGGAGCTCGTCGTTGCCGCGGAATAAATTTTTAGATGGGCCGAAAACTTTTTCTCGTCAGAACTCCGCGGGCGAACGCAGACATATACAGCGGCCGTCGGCGGGGTGGTCGAACTCGATGGATTCGGCATGCAGACACAATCTCGCGCCGCCCGCGCCGTAGATGTCGTCGCCTACGATCGGAGCGTTCAATCCGCCGACGTGCGCCGCATGCACGCGCAATTGATGCGTGCGTCCGGTCAGGGGATAGAATCTCACGCGAGTCTTCGCGCCCTCGTATCCGACAACCTCGTAACGGGTGACCGCGCTGCGACCGTCGGGGGCGACCATCTGCCGCGGACGGTGGTCGTAATCGAGCTTCAGGGGCAGCGAGATCTCTCCGCTCGGCTGTTCGACATGCCCGTCGAGCAACGCGATGTAGCTCTTTTTTATGGAGTGGCGGATGAACTGCGCCTGCAAAGCCTTGTGCGCCTCTTTGTTCTTGGCCAGAAGCAGCAATCCCGAGGTGGCTTGGTCGAGCCTGTGCACCGTGACGGGCCCCGCGATGTCGGGGTAGCGTTCGCGCGCCCACTCCTCCGCCGAGCGCACGCCCGATCGCCCCTCGACGGAGAGCATCCCGCTCGGCTTGTCGATCGCGACCATGTCGGCGTCCTCCCACACGATCCGCGGCTCGGGAGGCTCGATGCCGAGCAGCGGATTAGGCTCCACATCCAACCCTTCGAGCATATGCAGCAGAATAGGTTTGCATTTGCCGTTGCAGGCGGGATAGTAGTTGCCGTGGCGACGCACCTCGCCCTTCGGCGACTCGCCCCACCAGAACTCCGCCATCGCCAACGGTCGCAGACCGTGCAGATAGGCGTATTGCAGGAGCTTGGGCGCGGCGCACTCGCCTGCCCCCGCGGGCGGTATGCGCTGCGGCGTCGCGGCGAAAAGATCGCACAAATCGCGCTCCTCGCCGCGGGCGTTGAGCATGCGGAAGCGGCTGAAGATACGCATCTGCAACTCGGCGGAGCGGCGGCGACGCTCTTCGCGGAGCGCCTCGACCTCGCGATCGTGTTCGGCGAGACGGGCGCGCGCCTGCTCGACGAGCGTTTTATGGCGATGCTTGAGTCTCTGCAAATCGGCGTTTTCGCGTTGGCTTTCGAGGACGAGGGCGGCTTCGTCCGCCCCTTCGGCCCGACGCGCGGCGCGGGATTGTTTCGAGAGCCTCATGCTCCGTTTCATCGCGGCGAGTTCGCTTTCGGCGTCGCGTACGGCATTGTCGAACGCAGCTTGTGCGGCTCGACGCTCCTCGCTCCGCCCGAGCTCCTCCACGCGGCGGTTTATGAGGGATATGGCGGCCTCCTCGCGACGGAAAAAGTCGTCGGGGCGCAGCATGTCGTAAACGGGCGGCACGAAGTAGTCGTGTCGGTTGACGCCGCCGAGGTTTCCCGAGAATGCGGCCAGAAAGCCCAAACGTCCGTCGGCGTCGCGCACCGCAAGCACTCCGAACATCTTGCCGCGGCTCAGCTCGTCGCGCCACTCGTCGCGCGCGGCGACGTAACGCCGCACCTGCTCGGCGGCCATTCGGCTCAGCGTGTGGGGCGTATAGGCGAAGGGCCACGTGAATAAGCGGGGCAACGGAATCCCGTCGACGGGAAGTTCGAAACGGTGAAGCATTCGTATGGGTTTTGTCTGCAAAATTAACCATTCGGACGAAAAAATCGGCAGTTCGGGATCCGTTTTGCCGCGTGGCACGGAAATTATGCGTTATTCCGCAAAAAAGATCGGATTATGATTAGGAATGGTTTGATAGCAGGCATGTTCGTTGGATGCTGCGGGACGTTTCAGGCCGTGGCTTGCACGGGCATCGCGCTCACGGCGGCCGACGGCAGTTATGTGCAGTCGCGCACGATCGAGTGGTCGCTCGGCGAACTGGACAGCGAATATGTAGTGATCCCGCGCGGCGAGCAGCTCTTTTCGTTCACTCCCACGGGCGAGAAGGGATTGCGCTACTCGGCGAAATACGGATTGGTCGGGCTGTCGGTTGCACGTTCGGAGTTTATAGCCGAGGGTATAAACGAGGCGGGACTATCGGCGGGACTCTTTTTCTTTCCCCGATACGGCGGTTACGAGAGTTACGATCCGTCGCAGAACGACCGCACCTTGGGCGACTTGCAGGCGGTGACTTGGATACTGTCGCAATTCGCCACCATCGACGAGCTCAAGGCTGGTCTGTCTTCGGTGCGGATCGTGGCGCTTACCGAGATGTCGGTAGTGCATTGGCGTATCGGCGAGCCGTCGGGACGTCAGGTCGTGCTGGAGATCGTGGGCGGCGTGCCGCATTTTTACGAGAACGAGGTGGGCGTGCTGACCAACGCTCCCGGGTTCGAGTGGCACCTGACGAATCTGAATAACTATGTGAACCTCCGTTCGGGCGACGCCCCCGCGCAGCGGCTCGGCGGAATCGAATTGTTCCCCTTCGGCGGCAATTCGGGATTCCTCGGCATCCCGGGCGACGACACGCCGCCTTCGCGTTTCGTACGCGCGGCGTTTTATCGCGCGACGGCGCCCAAGCGCGCCACAGCCTTCGAGACGGTGCAACAGTGTTTCCACCTGCTCAACAACTTCGACGTGCCCATCGGTATCGAGCACCCCGTGGGCGAGAGTCCCGACATACCGAGCGCGACGCAATGGACTTCGGCCATCGATCTCACCAACCGCAAGGTATATTACAAGACGGCCTACAACAATTCGATACGTTGCATCGACCTGAACGGCATCGACTTCGCGAAGGTCGGCTATCAATCGCATCCGCTCGACAAGGTGCGGGAACAACCCGTGGTGTCGATCGAGATAGAGTAAACGACGACGGGACCGCATCGAACTGCGGTCCCGTTATCGTTTCGGTCGATATTTCGATATCGTTTTGCGATATCGGCAGTCCGTCGCCGACGGCAAACTGCCAAAACAATCGCCTTATCCCATATATCCCTTTATGTAGTGGTGGTGCGAACCCCAACGCTCGAAAGCGGCGCGGTCCAGCTCCTCGCGGGCCGAGGGGTGCGCGATCGATATGAGCAGACGCGCGCGCTCCTGCATGCTCTTGCCATAGAGATCCACGGCGCCGTACTCGGTGACGATCCAGTGAGCGTGGAAACGGGTCGTTACCACGCCCGCGCCGTCGAGCAGCGTGGGACAGATCTTCGATACGCCCTTGTTGGTCATCGACGGCATGGCTATGATGGCCTTGCCCTCCTTGGCGAGCGACGCTCCGTAAACGAAGTCGATCTGGCCGCCCGCGCCCGACCAGAACTTGGTGCCCAGCGAGTCGGCGCACACCTGACCCGTGAGGTCGATCTGCAAAGCCGAGTTGATGGCCGTCATGCGGTCATTTTTCGACATGATGTAGGGGTCGTTGGTGTAACCCACGTCCATCATCAACACACCCGGGTTGTCGTCGATGAAGTCGTAAACGCTCTTCGAGCCCATGAGGAACGTCGAGACTATCTTGCCCGGGTCGGTAGCCTTGGCCTCGCCGTTGATTACGCCCTTCTCCACCAGCGGCAGCACGCCGTCGGCGAACATCTCGGTGTGGATACCCAGATTCTTGTGGTTGCTCAATTGCGACAGCACGGCGTTGGGGATGGCGCCGATACCCATCTGAAGGGTGGCTCCGTCCTCGATCAGCGCGGCGCAGTTGCGGCCGATGGCGGCGTCGATCTCCGAGATCGGACCCGGCACGGCCTCGATGAGCGGCGTGTTGTCCTCCACGAAGGTGTCGATCTTCGACATGGGGATCATCGCCTGACCGAACGCGCGAGGCACATTGGGATTCACTACCGCTATCACGTGGTCGGCGCACTCCACCGCCGCCAGCGTGGCGTCGACCGAGGTGCCCAGCGACACGTATCCGTGCTTGTCGGGCGGGCAGACCTGAATCATGGCCACGTTGCAGGGCACCGCTCCGCAGCGATAGAGCTTCTGCGTCTCGCTCAGGAACACGGGGATGTAGTCGGCATATCCGCTCTGTGTAACCTTGCGGACATTGGCGCCCACGAAGAACGAATCGAGCTGGAATATGCCCTCGAACTTCGGATCGGCATAGGGCGCGGGGCCCTCGGTGTGGAGGTGGTGGACATGCACGTTTTTCAACTCGCCTGCCTCACCGCGCGCGCACATCGCCTTGATAAGGCACTGCGGGGCCGAAGCCACCGAGCTCAGATGCACCGTGTCGCCTGACTTGATTACTTTTACGGCCTCTTCCGCCGTGGTGAATTTGATTTGAGTATTCATCACAAGTTTTTGGTTTGTAGTTGTTATGCGTATGTTTTAATTCACTTCTCGTTACACGCGGCAGGCGGCGAAACGCTATTTGCGCTTCACCTCCACCTGCTCGTATCCCTCGATTATGTCGCCCACGCGGATGTCGTTGTACGATTCGATGTTCAAACCGCAATCCTGACCCACGGTGACCTCCTTCACGTCGTCCTTGAAACGCTTGAGCGATCCGAGCTTGCCCGTGTAGATCACGATACCGTCGCGAATCACGCGTATCGGGGTGTTACGCTGCAACTTGCCCTCGCGCACGACGCAACCCGCCACGGTGCCCACCTTCGATATCTTGAATATCTCCAGCACCTCGATCGAGCATACGATCACCTCCTTCATGACGGGTTCGAGCATACCCTCGATAGCGTCCTTGATATCGTTGATGGCGTCGTAAATGATCGAGTAGAGGCGGATTTCGATCTCCTCCTTCTCGGCCGTCTTGCGCGCCGCGGCCGACGGACGCACTTGGAAACCGACGATGATGGCGTTCGATGCGGCGGCCAGCAATACGTCCGACTCCGAGATCTGACCCACGGCGGCGTGTATCACGTTCACCTGCACGGTCTCCTTCGAAAGTTTGATGAGCGAACCCGACATCGCCTCCACCGAACCGTCCACGTCGCCCTTGACGATGATGTTCAGCTCCTTGAACGAACCGATGGCTATGCGTCGGCCGATCTCGTCGAGGGTGATGTGCTTCTGGGTCATGATGCCCTGCATGCGCTGCAACTGCTCGCGCTTGTTGGCGATCTCGCGAGCCGAGCGGTCGTCGTCCATCACGTTGAAGTTGTCGCCCGCCTGCGGCGCGCCGTTCAGACCCAGCACCTGCACGGGCGTCGAGGGACCCGCTTCGGCCACCTTCTTTCCGTTCTCGTCGAACATGGCCTTCACGCGGCCCGTGTAGGTTCCCGACAGCAGCACGTCGCCCACGCGGAGCGTACCGCTCTGCACCATGATGGTGGCCACGTATCCGCGGCCCTTGTCGAGCGTCGATTCGATCACCGCGCCCTGAGCCTTCTTATGGGGGTTGGCTTTCAGGTCGAGCAACTCGGCCTCGAGCAACACCTTTTCGAGCAGCTTGTCGAGATTCATGCCCTTCTTGGCCGAAATATCCTGACTCTGGTACTTGCCGCCCCACTCCTCCACGAGGTAGTTCATCTGAGCCAGCTGCTCCTTGATGTGCTCGGGGTTGGCGTTGGGCTTGTCGATCTTGTTTATGGCGAATACCATCGGCACGCCCGCGGCCTGCGCATGGTTGATGGCCTCCACGGTCTGCGGCATGACACTGTCGTCGGCCGAGACGATGATGATCGCCACGTCGGTGATCTTGGCTCCGCGGGCTCGCATGGCGGTGAACGCCTCGTGGCCCGGGGTATCGAGGAAGGTGATCTTCTGTCCGTTGAGATTCACCGAGTAGGCGCCGATGTGCTGGGTGATACCTCCCGCCTCGCCCTCGATGACGTTAGTCTTGCGGATGTTGTCCAGCAACGACGTCTTACCGTGATCGACGTGACCCATAACCGTCACGATGGGCGGACGCGGCAGCAGATCCTCCTCGCTGTCGGTCTCGGTCTCGATAGCCTCCTGAATATCCACCGACACGAACTCGGTCTTGAAGCCGAACTCCTCGGCCACGACCACCAGAGCCTCGGCGTCGAGTCGCTGGTTGATCGACACCATGAGTCCCAAGTTCATGCAGGCCGATATGACCTCCATCGGCGACACGTTCATCATGGTAGCCAGCTCGCTCACGGTGACGAACTCGGTGACCTTCAGCACCGAACGCTCCTGCTGTTCGCGCTCCAGCTCCTCGCTCATCTTCTCGCGTATCTCCTCGCGCTTCTCCTTGCGGTATTTCGCGCCCTTGTTCTTGGCGCCCTTCGAGGTGAGGCGGGCCAGCGTATCCTTTATCTGCTTTGCTACCTCCTCGTCGCTCACTTCGGGACGAACCACGGGCTTGGGTTGATGTTTCTGCTTGTTCTTGCTGCGACGTCCCTCGCCCGCCTTGGGCTGGTTCGAGGCGTTGGGCGCGCTCTTCGCGCCGCCCTGACCCGAACGGTTCGACTGTCGGTCGCCGCCCTTGTTGGCCTTGTTGACATCCACTTTCTCCTTGTCGAGACGCTTGCGCTTGTGCTTGCCGCCCGGGACCATGCCCGACACGTCCATCGTGCCGAGGATCTGCGGACCGGCCAACTGCATGTGGTTGGGACGGAATATGTTGTCCTCCTTCTTGGGCTTCTCCGCCTCCGCGGGAGCCGCGGCAGGCTCTTTCTCGGCGGGAGCTGCGGGCGCGGGGGCGGGTTTCGGAGCCTCGGCCGCGGGCTTCTCGGGCGCCGCCGCGGGCTGAGCCTTCACCTCGGCCGCGGGAGCGGGCGCAGCCGCTTCGGGCTCTGCGGCGGGAGCCTGCGGCGCCTTCGGCTGCTCGGGCTCGGGACGCTGCGGAGCCTCCTCCTTTTGCGGTTCCTCGCGCTTCTTGGGATTCAGATCGATCTTACCCAATATTTTGGGACGGGGGATCTCGTCCTTCACGTTTATTACGTTGCTCTTGATTATCACCTCCTGCTCGTCGCCGCTCTTTTCGGCCTTCTTGGCCTCGTCGAGCGATACGGTCGCCTGCTTGAGCGATATGCGTTCGCGTATGTTGTCGCGCTCGTTTCCGGTGATGGTGCGGTTCGAACCGAACTCCTTCTCAAGGATGTCGTACACCTCGGGACTTACCGGCGAATTGGGCGATCCGTCGATGTTCACGCCCTTCTTGAGCAGGTAGTCCATGATGGTGTTAAGTCCCACCTTGAATTCCTTTGCCACCTGAATGAGCCTTATTTTTCTGTTATTGGTCATATTTTGTCCTCCGTTTCTTAAATCTCGTTAAATTCTCTACTCGAACTCGGCCTTCAGGATCTCCACGACCTTCTGCGCTTGCTCCGTTTCGAGGTCCGCGCGCGTGGCGATCTCATCCACCGACAATTCGAGAACGCTCTTGGCGGTGTCGCAACCCGCGTTCTTCAGGGCCTCGATGATCCAAGGCTCGATCTCGTCCGCGAACTCGGTCAGAGCCACGTCCTCCTCCTCGATCTCGCGGTATACGTCGATGTCGTAACCCGTGAGCATCTTCGAGAGACGGATGTTCAAACCGCCCTTACCGATAGCCAGCGACACCTGATCGGGCTTGAGATATACCGAAGCGGTCTTGCGCTCCTCGTCGATGGTGATGCTCGAAACCTTGGCGGGGTTGAGCGAACGCTGGATCATGAGTTGCGGGTTCGAGGTGTAGTTCACCACGTCGATATTCTCGTTGCGAAGCTCCTTCACGATGGTGTAGATTCGCGAACCCTTCATGCCGACGCAAGCTCCCACGGGGTCGATGCGGTCGTCGTACGACTCCACGGCAACCTTGGCTCTCTCGCCCGGGATGCGCACGATGCTCTTGATGGTTATCAGTCCGTCGAAGATCTCGGGCACCTCCTGCTCGAACAGACGCTCGAGGAAGCGGTTGGCCGTGCGCGACAGGATGATGCGCGGCTGGTTGTTGTTCATCTCCACGCTCTTGACTATCGCCTTGATCGTGTCGCCCTTGCGGTAGAAGTCGCTGGGAATCTGCTCGCTCTTGGGGAGGATGAGCTCATTCTCCTCGTCGTCGAGAATCAGCACCTCGCGCTTCCACACCTGATACACCTCGCCCGTGATTATCTCGCCCACCTTCTCCGAATACTTCTCGTAGAGGTTGGCCTTCTCCAGATCGAGCAGGCGCGACGCCAGATTCTGACGCAGCGACAGCACGGCGCGGCGGCCGAACTGGTTCATCTTGATCTGGTCGGTGTACTCGTCGCCCACCTCGTAAGTGGGGTCTATGGCCTTCACCTCCGACACTCCTATCTGGGTGTTGGGGTTCTCGACGGCTCCGTCCTCCACCACCTCGCGGTTGCGCCAGATCTCGAGGTCGCCTTTCTCGGGGTTGATGATGACGTCGAAGTTCTCGTCGCTCTCGAACTGCTTCTGCAACGCGTGACGGAACACATCCTCCAGAACGCCGATCATGGTCGACTTGTCGATGTTTTTAAGCTCCTTGAACTCAGCGAAGTTGCTGATAAGATTTAAGTTTTCCATTTCTGTATTTTCTTTTTTATCTTATTTTTTATTGCTCTTATTTGAAGTCGAGATACTCTTTGGTGTACTTTATCTCGTCGAAAGCGTACGTGCGCGTCACCGTCACCGTCGCTTTGCGTTTCTTGCCCTCCACGGCCTGCTTCTCCTCGTACGACACCGTGATGCCGCGCTCGTCCGCCTCGTCCAGACGGGCGAGAATCTTCACGCCGCTCAACAGCAGCACCTCCACGGGCGAGCCGATGAGTTTGCGGTATTGGCGAATATTCGTAAGCTCCGAGCCGATGCCCGCCGACGCCACCGTGAGCGAGAAATCCTCCTCGTCGCGGTCGAAACGGGCCTCGATGGCGCGGCTCAACTCGGCGCACGCCTCGATCGTAACCGACGTGTCGCTGTCGATGAGAAGTTCCACTTCATTCGCCGGCGAGCATTTGCAGCTCACCGTAAACATGTCGGTGCCGTCCAGTTCGCGGTCGGCCGTCTCGATTATTTTTGCACAGTCTATCATGTTGTTTTCGTCGGTTATGATTACGAAATAAGGGGACTCCGTGTCCCCTTATTCTCGATTCGCTTTGCAAATGTAGTGAAAAAAACGCGTATAAACGAATATTTTACGAAAAAAAATCCCTGAACGAAAAGTTTTTCGGACTTTCGACGGGCGCGGCGGCATTATCCGCATCGAACCGCCGACTGCCCGCGCGGACGGCATTATTATATAATAGGGTATTGAACCCTCCGAGCGGCGCAGTTTGCCGCCCCATCGCGGCGCGCTGCAACCCCGAATATCTTTACTCCTCCTCGGTATTGTATCGTATGATGCGCTCTATGGCCCGTTGGCATACGGGACAGAATCGGGTGGCTTCGTTGTCGCGCATGCGGCATATCACGGCGGGACGATACATGCCCTTGGTAATGTAGCCGCCGCCCTCGTAAACACCCACGGCGTATGCGCGCTTGCGCTCGTCGGTAGGTTCGGTGGGCAGGGGCGTCCGCTTGTCGAGCATGTCGGCCCACTTCGATTTGAAGTCGACTAGCGAGGTTATGTTCTGCTCCCACGGCTCGAAGTCGAGTTTGTAGGTATTCTCCGTGTGGTCGGGCTCGTCGTAAAAATATTCGTCGGCCAGCGCGCCGAACGAGTGACCGAACTCGTGTACCACCACGGGCTTGAACATGGGGTTGTGCGCCGTGGTGAGGGTGTAGGAGTTGTAGATGCCCCCGCCGCCGTAAGTGTCGGTGTTGGCGAGGATTATAAGATGTTCGCATGGGATGCCCGCGAGGTTGTCGTGTATGGCGTGCACGCTGTTGGTCGTCAGGTAGCGGGGCGAATAGAAAGTCATGAAGTTGGAGTTGAGCGCCGTTTCGCGCCACGCCTCGTCTTGCGGCACGCTGACGTCGCTCTGCTTCGAGGGCGACATCACGGCCACCACGTTGAAGCGATCCTCGAACGACGCGAACGGCTCGTAACGGAATATCTCGTCGCACGCCGTGCGGGCGTCGCGGAGGAAGGTATCCATCTCGTCGACGGTGTAGCCCTCGGCCATGATCGCTATGTCGATGCACTCCTTCGGATCGCCGCTGCGGAGCAAATATTCGTGCGGCGCGACGGCGCGGGTCGAGAGGTCGCGTATGAGTTCGTCGGCGGGGTTCACGCGGTGGCGCATCGAGGTCTGCACCTTGCCTTCGTTGTCGCGCAGGGTAATCTCGACGTCGACCTCGCGTTTGGGAAAGGGAACGAGAAACGTCGCCTCGAAACTCTTGTTCACCTTGCGGGCCTCGTCGGTTACGAGCCACTCCTGAAAGAGGCTCGAAAACGACGTGCTATAGAGCGTCGAGCCGCTTTCGGGATCGATCACGCGCACCTCGCCGTTGCCTCGGACGGGGATGGCGTCGAGGTTGACACGGCGGCCCGCCCAGCCGTCGAATTCGGCCGCTTCGTCGAGGGCGATCATCTGCGCCTCGGCGTTGCCCGCGAAGATGTAGTCCAGACGCAACGTCTTGTCGTCGAAATGGTTGTCGAAACTCTGCGCCGCGACGGAAGCCGCCGTCAGGATGCAGAGAGCAATGGTCGCAAGTCTCGTTTTCATATCGTGTTTTGCTGTTTGTCGTCGTTCTTGTCGGCGGGCGCGGGCTCGAATTTGTACCCCATGCCCTTTACGGTGACGATGCGTTCGTCGCCTATCTTCTGGCGCAGCTTGCGTATGTGCACGTCGATGGTGCGGTCGCCCACCACCACCTTGTCGCCCCATATCCGCGAATAGATCTCCTCGCGGGTGAAGAGCTTGCCGGGTTGCGAGCAGAGCAGTTGCAGCAGCGCGAACTCCTTGCGCGGGAGCACGAAGGTCTCGCTGCCGCGGCGCACCTCGTAATGCTCGGTGTCGATGGATATGTCGTCGGTGGCGGCGGGCAGCTCGATGCGTTTCAGGATGGCCTGCACGCGACTGCGCAAGATGTTCATCTTGATGGGTTTGTTGATGTAGTCGTCGGCCCCCGCGCCGTAACCGCCGAGCTGCGACTCCTCGCTGCCGACGGCCGAGAGGAACACCACCATGACGTTCTGCAGCGAGGGCGAGTTGCGTATGGCCTTGCAGGTCTCTATGCCGTCCAGCACGGGCATCATCATGTCGAGGAGGATGAGGTGCGGCTTCACCGCGAGAGCCTTTTGCAGACCCTCGGCGCCGTCGGAGGCGGTGAACACCTCGTAACCGTCGCGTTCGAGGTTGTATTTCACGAACTCCAGTATATCCTGCTCGTCGTCGATGAGAAGTATGCGGTATCCCATATCGGATTATTTTTTTACAAATATATGAAATTCCGCAAAAAAAAGGACGCGGCTCACGGATAATTTGCTTATATTTGCTGCATCTATGCGCTTCGATGCGGCGCATGGCGTAATCTTAAAACGAAAAGCGATGGCTACTGAAAATTCGAACCCTGCGACTCCCGCGGAGTCGATCGGCAATGCCGATGATATGCGAAACGTTACTGCCACGGATGCCGAAAAGGCTCGGGAAACGGCCGAGGAGGTCGCCCCCGAACCCGACTGCGAGAATCCCGCCGCCGACGAGGTGTCGGAAGAGGAGGCCGCGCTCGATGCCGAGCAGGCAGGTTTGGAGCTGGACGAGGAGACGGCCGAAGAGGCTGCCGCAGAGGTCGACAAGACCGATCTCGGAGGCAAGAGCAAACGGGAGCTGGTGGAGATGTTCGCCGAGATGCTCGAAAAGGAGCCTGTGCAGACCCTGCGCAAGAGCGTGGAGGCGATTAAGATAGCTTTCTATAAACTGCATCGCGCCGAGACGGACGCCGCGCGCCGCGATTTCGAGGCCCGCGAGGAGGCGGGAGCCGAGTTCGTGCCCGCCGCCGACGAGTCAGAGGCGCGTTTGAAGGATCTGTTCCGCGAGTACCGCCTCCGTCGCGACGAATATATGGCGGGGTTGGACAAGATCAAGGAGGAGAACCTGAAGGTCAAGTTGCAGATCATCGAGGAGCTCAAGGAGTTGGTCGATTCGGACGAGACGCTGAACAATACCTTCGCCAAGTTCCGCGAGTTGCAGCAGCGTTGGAAAGAGACGGGCGTGGTGCCGCAGCAGAAGGTGAAGGATCTGTGGGAGACATACAATCTGCACGTCGAGAATTTCTACAACTTCATAAAGATAAACAAGGAGCTGCGCGATCTGGATCTGAAGAAGAATTACGAGCAGAAGGCATCCCTGTGCGAGCCGGCCGAGGCTCTGGTGACCGAGCCGTCGATCGTGGAGGCGTTCCACAAGTTGCAGAAGCTCCACGACGAGTGGCGCGAGACGGGTCCAGTGGCCAACGAATACAAAGAGGCGTTGTGGGAGCGTTTCAAAGCGGCTTCGGCGCGCATCAACAAACAGCATCAGGAGTTTTTCGAGCGTCTGAAGCAGGAACAGGTGAAGAATCTGGAGCTTAAGAGCGAGCTTTGCGAACGCACCGAGGCTCTGTCGGAGCAGCCCTACACCTCGCGCAAGGAGTGGAACAAGGCCGGCGAACGCCTGCTGGAGATACAGAAGATGTGGCGCACGATAGGTTTCGCGCCCAAGAAGGACAACACCCGCATTTACGAGCGTTTCCGCGCCGCGTGCGACAAGTTCTTCGAGGCCAAGCGCGAGTTTTATGCGGGCGTCAAGACCGAGATGGATCACAACCTCCAGCTCAAGACCGAGATATGCGAGGCCGCCGAGGCGTTGCAGAACAGCGAGGAGTGGAAACGCGCCACCGAGGAGCTGATCGCGCTTCAGGCCCGCTGGAAAGAGATCGGCGCCGTGTCGCGCCGTTATTCGGATCAGGTGTGGAAGCGTTTCCGCGCCGCGTGCGACAAGTTCTTCGAGCGCAAGTCGCGTCACTTCGCCGATGTGGAGGGCGAGCACGAGAGCAACCTGCGTAAGAAGCTGGCCCTGCTCGACGAGATGCAGGCGGCCGACGTGAAGGAGGGCGGTTTCGACATGATAAAGGATTTCCAGCGTCGCTGGAGCGAGATAGGATTCGTGCCCATCAAGCAGAAGGAGGCGGTGCAGAAGCGATACAAGGAGGCGGTGGACGCCATGTTCGGCGTGTTGCGCGGCACGGAGCGCGACCGTTCGATGAACCGCTTCAAGGAGCGTTTGCAGACGATGAAGTCGTCGGGCGACAAACGTCTGCGCAACGAGCGCGACCGTCTTTACAACAAGGTGCGCCAGATGGAGCAGGACATCGCCCTGCTGGAGAACAATATCGGTTTCTTCTCGAAATCGAAGAACGCCGAGGCTATGGTGGCCGACATCCGCGAGAAGATCGAGAAGGCGAAACGAGAGTTGCGCGACACGATCGAGAAGGTGAAGATGATCGACAGCCGCGGCGCCGAGGAGGGAGCCGAATAGGCGGCGGTCCGCCGTTCGGCGGGGGACACGAGCCGCGGACGAACGCGGCGTATGTCCCGACGGGCGGACGATCTAACCGCGAGAACGCATGGTCGGATTCTCGGCTTGGGCCGAGGGGCCGACCGTTGCGGTGAATAAGAGCAATTTTTTAGAAGTAACAACAGATAACATTTATATTTGATGAAACTGAACAAACCGAAATACATCTTCGTTACGGGAGGTGTGGCATCTTCGCTGGGTAAAGGCATCATTTCGGCCTCGGTGGCCCGTCTGCTTCAGGCGCGCGGTTACTCCGTGACGATTCAGAAACTCGACCCTTACATAAACGTCGACCCGGGTACGCTCAACCCTTACGAGCACGGCGAGTGTTACGTGACCGAGGACGGTACCGAAACCGACCTCGATCTGGGCCATTACGAGCGATTCACCTCGATCACCACCACGCAGAACAACAACGTGACCACGGGCAAGATCTACAAGTGCGTGATCGAAAAGGAGCGTCGCGGCGAGTTTCTCGGAAAGACCGTGCAGGTCATCCCCCACATTACGGACGAGATCAAGCGGCGCATACAGCTGCTCGGCACCACGAAGAAATACGACGTCATCATAACCGAGATCGGCGGCACGGTGGGCGACATCGAGTCGCTGCCCTTCATCGAGTCGGTACGACAGTTGCGCAACCAGCTGGGTTACCAGAATTCGGTGTTGATCCATCTGACGCTCATCCCCTACATGGCCGCTTCGGGCGAGCTTAAGACCAAACCCACGCAGCACTCGGTCAAGGAGTTGCAGTCGGCGGGTTTGCAGCCCGACGTGCTGGTGCTGCGCACCGAACATTCGCTCTCGCCCGAGGTGCGTCGCAAGGTGGCGTTGTTCTGCAACGTGACCCCCGACGCCGTGGTGGAGTCGATCGACGTGCCGACGATTTACGAAGTGCCCCTGCGCATGCACGAACAGCATCTGGACGAGGTGTTGCTGGCCAAACTCGGCGTGGAGAGCCGCGACGAGCCGAATATGGATTCGTGGCGCGGTTTCGTGGAGAAGATCAAGCACCCCGCAAGCACTGTGGAGATCGCGCTGGTGGGCAAGTATACCGAGCTGCCCGACGCCTACAAGTCGATCAGCGAGTCGTTCATCCACGCGGGCGCGGCCAATAACTGCAAGGTGAAACTCACGTACGTCAATTCGGAGAAGATCACCGCCGAGAACGTCGGCGAAACGCTGGGCCGCATGGCGGGTATCTTGGTGGCCCCGGGCTTCGGCAACCGAGGCATAGAGGGCAAGATCGAGGCGGTGCGTTACGCCCGCGAGCATAAGGTGCCCTTCTTCGGAATATGTCTGGGCATGCAGAGCGCCGTGATCGAGTTCGCGCGCAACGTGCTGGGCATCAAGGACGCGCACTCGAGCGAGATGGAGCAGACGAAGAATCCCGTGATCGACCTCATGGAGGAGCAGAAAGGTATCACGGCCAAGGGCGGCACGATGCGTCTGGGCGGATATCCGTGCGCGCTGAAGGCGGGCACCAAGGTTCGCGACGCTTACGGCGCGGATGCCATCGTGGAGCGTCACCGTCACCGTTACGAGTTCAACGAATCGTACCTCGCGCAGTTTGAGAACGCCGGCATGATAGCCGCGGGCACCAACCCCGAGACGGGATTGGTCGAGGTGGTGGAGCTGAAGGATCATCCGTGGTTCGTGGGTACGCAGTACCACCCCGAATACAAGAGCACGGTGAACACGCCCGCTCCGCTGTTCGTCGCTTTCGTGGCTGCGGCCCTGAAATACGACGGCAGCCGCAAGGCCGAAGCCGAGCAGGCGAAGTAGTAGTTAACGTTAATACTTACAGATGGATAAGAAAACACTTACTGGAATCGTGCTCATGGCCGCGATCTTTATCGGCTATGTGATTTACAGTTCCAAGCAGCAGGAGAAATATAAAGAATATATGGCTCAGGTCGAGGCCGAGGCGCAGCCCGACGAGGCCGCTTCGACGTCGGAGCGGGTAGCGTCGGACGACATCGTCCCCGAGCTTGCCGACAGCCTCGCAGCGGCGGCCGCCGAGAGCGCGGCGCGACGCGAAGCCGAGATGTTCGGCGCGAGCCTTGCCGCGGCCAAGAGCGCGGAGCCTTCGTCGGTCGCTTTGTCGAACGACTACCTTACGGCCGAATTCACCACCGCGGGCGGTATGCTCTCGAAGGTGACGCTTCACGACTACACCAAGTACGCTCCCAAGGGCGAGCGCAACGAGAAAGTGGTGCTGTTCGATCCGTCGAGCGCGAAGTTCGATTTGGAGTTCTATCTGAAGCGCGACCGCAAGAACGTGAAGATCAACACCGAGGAGTATGTGTTCACGAATGCCGGCGTGAGCCGCGGCGACGGATTCCAAACCCTCGCCATGCGTCTCGACGTGGGCGAAGACGCCTACCTGCTGTACGAGTATGTAGTGTACGACGAGAAGGACCCCTCGCGCGACTACATGATCGACCTCAACGTGAAGATGGTGAACATGGCTCCTTTGATGGCCGCCCAGTCGACGCTGGGATTGGATTGGAGCAACCGCACCTACCGCAACGAGCGGGGCTTCAAGAACGAGAACATGTATACCACGCTGTCGTACCGCCTGCCCGACGAGGCCTCGATCGAGGATTTGGGCATGGGCGACGGCGAGAAGGAGGAGAGCGTGAAGAGCGAGATAAACTGGATTGCATTCAAGCAGCAGTTCTTCTCGGAGGCTTTGATCGCGCACGGCAACTTCGCCTATGCCGACATGAGCTTCTCGACGGAGCCCGAAAATTCGGGATTCATCAAGACCTTCTCGGTGCATGCGGGTCTGCCCTACAATGCGCAGACCACGGGCTACGCCTTTTCGATTTACTGCGGCCCCAACAAATACGCCGTGCTGTCGAAGATCACCGACCCCGAGGGCGAGAAGATCGCGATGGAGCGACTCATCCCGTTAGGCGGCTGGCTGGTGGGCTGGATCAACCGTTGGATCGTTATCCCCGTGTTCGATTTCCTGCATAAATACATCGGCAGCTTCGGCCTTATCATACTGATCCTCACGGTGCTTATCAAGCTGTTGATATACCCCTTGACCTACAAGAGCTACCTCTCGACGGCCAAGATGCGCGTCATCAAACCCGAGGTGGACGCTCTGAACGAGAAGTATCCGCGTCAGGAGGATGCCATGAAGAAGCAGCAGGCCACGATGGAGCTCTACAAGAAGGCGGGCATAAATCCCTTGGGCGGTTGCATCCCGATGCTTATCCAGCTGCCGATTCTGTGGGCTATGTTCCGTTTCTTCCCCGCGAGTATCGAGCTTCGCGGGCAGTCGTTCCTGTGGGCCGACGATTTGTCGTCGTACGACAGTATCGTGAATCTGCCGTTTACCATTCCGTGGTACGGCGACCACGTGAGCCTTTTCGCTCTGTTGATGTGCGCGGCGATGGTGGGATTCTCCTACTTCAGCTACCAGCAAACCGCTTCAAGCCAGCCGCAGATGGCGGGCATGAAGATCATGATGGTATATATGATGCCGATAATGATGCTATTCATTTTCAACGATTACGCATCGGGATTGTGTTACTACTATCTGCTTTCGCAGCTCATAACTATCGTCATAATGACGAGCATGCGCCGTTGGGTCGACGACGATAAGATCCACGCGATGATTCAGCGCAACGCCGCCAAGCAGAAGAACAAGAAGAAGTCGAAGTTCCAACTTCGTTACGAGGAACTTATGCGCCAGCAGCAGGAGCAGATGCGTCAGCAGCAAAGCGCCAAAGGCAAGCGCAAGTAACAGGTTCGCTTGTAGGGTTATAAAAATCGGGATCCGCGTTTTCGGCGCGGGTCCCGATTCGTTTTGCCGACGGCTGAAAGCTGCGCGAGTCTCAACGGGTCGCAATACATCTTCGGGCAGCAGCCTGCGGAGAGACCGCGTGAATGAGCTGTGCGAATAGCGGGCCTCCGCTGGTGGGAGGCTGCGGCCCGCACGACTCTGTGAGTCGCAAAATTCACATGCGTCAGCCAGATGTTCGCCGACGGCGGAGGTCTGCGCGAGCCTTCAGGCGAGTTGCAGTCCGCCGCGGTGGGGCGGCGGCGAACTGCGCGACTCGGAGAGTCGCAATGTCTTTTATACATAATTAAGATATACGTTACCTTTTGCGCGGCCAAAAGGTAACCGAAAAGCCGCCGCGGTGAAACGATTTCGGGGTCGTTCTTGCGCTTTCGCTAAATCGGATGCCTGCGGTACTTTTGAAGCAATTAAAAGTTCGCTTCGCAGACGTTTTCTCGCCTCGGCAGAACCCGAACAAGTTCGGCTCTGCACTCGGCTTATCGAAAATGTTCCTGCCGCGGGTAAGGCTGACGCGTGTGAATTATTGACAAAACTTATCTTCGGCGGCTGCGGGGATTTTTAGAGCGGTTATAGGTTACGGCATACGTCGGCGTCGTGTTCGAGTTGGCGACGCAGCTCGTCGATAGAGCCGAAACGTTTCTCGTCGCGGATCTTGTCGAGCAGCCGCACCTCTATGACGCGACCGTATATGTCGCCGTGAAAATCGAACAGATGGGTTTCGAGGAGACGGCAACGTCCGTCCACAGAGGGCCGAAGCCCTATGTTCGACATTGCGCGGTAGGTCGCGCCGTCGATTATGACCGTCGAGCGGTAAACGCCGTTTTCGATATCGTTCAGTTCGCATGCGTCGAGGTTGGCCGTCGGGAATCCCATCTTGCGTCCCAGTTGCGCGCCGTGAATAACCTCGCCTTTTATTATAATCATTGTCGTGTAGTCCTTAAAAAACTCTGCTCCCTGCGTCTTCCCTCGCGCCCGTGGTCATATCTTCTGCGTGAGCTTCTGCACTAACGAGAACTGCGAGAAGAACTCCTTGGCCAGTACGCGCAGCACGGTGTAGGAGGGTATGGCCAGCAGCATGCCGAGTATGCCCGCCATGTAACCCGCCAGCAGGATCACCAAAAATATTTCGAGCGGGTGCGCCTTCACGCGCTCGGAGTATATAGTGGGTTGCAGCACGAAGTCGTCGAACCCCTTGATGCAAAAGAGCGAACAGGCTATGATCGCCGTCGTGTGCATGGCCGTGCAGCCCGCGATGGGGCTGACGATGCCTATGAATATCGAAATTATTCCGCCGATGAGCGGTCCCGCGTACGGGATGACGTTCATCACGCCCATGATGAGACCTATGAGCAGCGCGTTGTCGGTCTTCATGCCGAAGAGCATCATAACCATCGAGATGACGATCATGAGTATTATGCTCTCGGTGAGTATTCCCGTGAAGTAACGCGACAGCAGCACCGTGATGGAGTCGAGAGCGCGCGTCACGCTCTGTTGCAGGCGTTCGGGGAACATCGCCGTCACCATCGAGTAGAACAATCCGTCCTCCTTGAGGAAAAAGAAAGTTATGAACGATATGGAGAACACGGTGATGAGCGTCGACAGCGCTACGCTTATGATCGAGGCGAAGAGGTTGTTGACCGTTTCGTAATCGATCAGATCCTGCAATGTCGATATTATGGTCTCGCTGAGCGAGAAATCGGTCTCGGGGAGTATGAACATTTTTTGCAGGTATGCCTGCGCGTACGATACGGGGTACTCGATCGATTCGATCACCGACGAGAAGTCGAGCGCGGCGAATTCGCCGATTTTGTTGAATACCAAGGGTATGCACAACGAACATATCGTGGCGAACACCACCCAGATCACCAGCAGCGTGATCGATGCCGCGGCCCAGCGTGGCAACCGCCGCCCGCGGATATTCAGACTCAGCAGATAGCTCACCAGCGGCCGTCCCATGATGGCCAGCACCGCCGACACCAATATGTAGATGACCACGGTGCTGAAATACCATATCAAAAACAATATGGCTGCCGTGGCTGCGAGTCCGACGATGAATCGGAGTATGTTTTGCGGTGTGAGCGTCATGCCGTTACGTTTTTGCGGTGCGCGATGGCGTCGCACGCGTTACTTTCTGAGGCGTACGATGGGGGTCTGCGATCCCACCACGGGGTCGCCGATCTCGACCAGCAGTTCGCTGTCCTTCGGTACGAGCAGATCGATGCGCGAGCCGAACTTGATGAACCCGAACACGTCGTTCTGCGTCACGTGGTCGCCGACCTTCATGTACGACACGATGCGGCGCGCGATCAGGCCCGCCACCTGACGGAACAGGATACGTTTGCCGTCCTCCATCTTCACCACGGTGGTCGTGCGCTCGTTCTCGGTCGACGACTTGGGGTGCCATGCGATGAGGAACCGTCCCGGGTGGTACTTGCAATACTCCACCTCGCCGCTTACGGGGATCCAGTTCATGTGGACGTTGGTTATCGACATGAATATCGAGATCTGCAACATGTTCTCCTTCAGATATTCGTCTTCGTGCACGATCTCGGTCACCACTACGCGTCCGTCGCAGGGCGAGAAGACCAGCTCGGGATCGTGTATCTTCACGCGGCGCGGCTCGCGGAAAAACGCCACGATGAAGAACCAGAAAGCCACGAGCAGCAGCGTGCTGGTGACGAGCAGTCCCGTCCCCGAGTGGCTGTTTTCGAAATAGTATATGAGCGACCAGAATAGCAGGCAGATGAGGCCCGATACGGCTATGATTCGGTAACCCTCTTTGTTGATCTTCATATTGTTTGGTTTAAGGTCTTTTTAATTCATGCAAAATACGAGGTAGATGAACACGAACGGCACCGATAGTATCAGCGCGTCGAAACGGTCGAGCCAGCCTCCGTGCCCGGGGATTATGCGTCCCGAGTCCTTCACGTCGACCGAGCGTTTGAACAGCGACTCCACCAGATCGCCGAATACTCCCGTTATGGCGGCTATGAGCGCCATGCCGATCCACTCGAAGTGGTCGCCGCCCATCGCCGTGGCGGCTATGTATCCCATCGCCATCGCGCCGATGAGTCCGCCGATGAATCCCTCCCACGACTTCTTGGGCGAGATGCGCTCGAACAGACGGTGCTTGCCCAGCGTGATTCCGAACAGGTAGGCGCATACGTCGTTGGCCCAGATGATGAAGAAGTAGAACAGCAGCGTCCACGGGTTCCACACCCCGTGCCCCAGCAGCAGCGGGATGAAGAAGAGCAACGACATGGGCAGCGCCACGTATACCACGCCCGTGAGGGTCGATCCTATGTTGGCGATGGGCGTCGCGCTTTTGCGGTAAAGCTCGCAGATGAACATCAGCGGCACCAGCATCATTATGTATAGCATCAGTCCCACGGTGAGCACCAGATATTTGTTGCTCAGGGTGCTCTCGGTGTCGAAGAACCACATGAGGGCGAAAGCCACCGTCATCACTATGGCTCCCGCGACGAGTCCCAGCGTCTTCTGGGGCGAATAACCCGCCTTTTCGGCCATGCGGTAGAACTCCCACTCGCCGCCGAGGATTATCATGAGCAGCAGCGCGCCGAAACTCCATTTCGACCAGAGGATGGTCCCCAGCACTATCGCGAGCAGCACCACGCCGCTCACGGCGCGCACCCACAGGTTTTTCATCTTATCGGTCATATCTTTCGGGTCTCTTCTTCATTTTCGGGTTTCGGGTCCGCGGCGGGCGTTTCGTTGCCGCGAGCCGCTTTGCCGTCGGTCTCTTTTGTCTGCTTGGCGCTTTGGGCCGACGGGCCGAGTATGGGTTCTATGTCCTCGGCATAGATGGTCTCCTTTTCGAGCAGCAGGTCGGCCATCGCGTTTATCTGTCCGTTCTTCTCCTCGATGATTCTCTTGGCGCGCTCGTACGCCTCCGTCATTATGCGGCGCACCTCTTGGTCGATCTCGTGAGCGGTCTGCTCGCTGAAGGGCTTGGTGAAGGTGTCGCGCGTGCCTGCCGAATCGTAATAGCTTATGGGACCAATCTTCTTGCTCATGCCGTAATAGGCCACCATGGCGTACGTCATCTTCGTGGCGCGCTCCAGATCGCTCAACGCCCCCGCGCCGAGGGTGCCGTAATTGACCTCTTCGGCTATGCGGCCGCCCAACATTCCCGCCAGCTGCTCCTCGAGAGTGGCGTTGGTGACGTGCACGCGCTCCTCGTCGGGCACCGACCACGTGGCGCCCAGACTGTTGCCGCGCGGAACGATGGTGACTTTCAGCACGGGATCGCACTCCGCGAGCGACCACATCACCGTGGCGTGGCCCGCCTCGTGTATGGCCGTGGCGCGACGCTCGGCCTCTGACATGAGCTTGTTGCGCTTCTCCAGTCCGCCTATTATGCGGTCGATGGCCGCTATGAAGTCCTCTTTGGCGATCTGTTTCTTGTCGTGGCGGGCCGCTATGAGCGCCGCCTCGTTGCAGACGTTGGCTATGTCGGCTCCCGAGAACCCGGGCGTCTGCTTGGCGAGGAACCCGCGGTCGAGCTGCGGATCGAGTTTCAGATTGCGAAGATGCACGTCGAAGATCTCCTCGCGCTCTTTGGCGTCGGGAAGCCCTACCTGTATCTGGCGGTCGAAACGTCCCGCGCGCATCAACGCCTTGTCGAGGATGTCGGCGCGGTTGGTGGCCGCGAGCACTATGACGCCCGCGTTGGTCTGGAATCCGTCCATCTCCGTAAGGAGCTGGTTGAGGGTGTTTTCACGCTCGTCGTTGCCCGAGAATCCCGCGTTCTTGCCGCGTGCGCGGCCTATGGCGTCTATCTCGTCGATGAAGACGATGCAGGGGGCCTTCTGCTTGGCCTGCTCGAAGAGGTCGCGAACGCGCGACGCGCCCACGCCCACGAACATCTCCACGAAGTCGGAACCCGATATCGAGAGGAACGGCACGTTGGCCTCGCCCGCCACGGCCTTCGCCAGAAGCGTCTTGCCCGTTCCCGGGGGGCCTACCAGCAGCGCGCCCTTGGGGATCTTGGCGCCCAATTCGCGGTATTTGTCGGCCTTGCGGAGGAAATCGACTATCTCCATGATCTCCACCTTGGCCTCCTCCAGTCCCGCGACGTCCTTGAACGTTATCCGCTTGCCCGCGTCGTCCTTGTCGAAGACCTGCGCGCGCGCCTTGCCCACGTTCATGATGTTGCCGCCCGCGCCCCCGCCGCCTCGCGACATGGTGCGGATGATGAAGAACCAGATGCCGATAAGGATCACCCACGGCAACAGATTCACAATGATGTTGCCCCACGGATTCGATTCGTTCTTGTACTCGATGCTCACGGGGTTCTCCTCGATTCCCGACTCGGCGACGGCCTCCTTGACGTCGTTGTCGAGAAGCTCCACCGAACCGATGTTGAAGATGAGCTGCTCGCCCTCCTTGGGCATCCTCTTCAATACCTCGTCGCCGCCGTTGCGGTATTTCTCTATCGCCTCCTCGGTCAGATAGACGTTGGCCGTTTGGCCGTCGATGACCGTTATTCGCTCCACCTCGCCGTTGCGTATCATCTTGCGCACGGTGTTCCAATTGCCCGCCAAGGGTTGGGTATCGCCGCCGGCATAGAAAGAGTAACCGATGATAATCATTATCAACACGGCCCATATCCACATGAAATTGGGCCTCACGGTCATCTTTATATCGTTCTTTTTCTTGTTTGCCATAAATGACTAAAGTTCGTAATCGTATCTCTTAATCGGCGCGTCGGCCCACAGCTCCTCGAGCTTGTAGTATTGGCGTAGTTCGGTCTGGAAGATATGCACCACCACATCCACATAATCCATGGCGATCCAGAAAGCGTTCTGCTGCCCCTCGATCCGCCAGAGCTTCTCGCCCGTCTTTTCCAGCACCTCCTGCTCGATGCCGTCGGCTATGGCCGCCACCTGAGTGGTGGAGTCGGCGTTGCAGACGACGAAGTGCGAACATACGGCTCCGTCGAATCCCGAGAGGTCCAACGATACAATATCCTTACCTTTTTTATCCTGAATGGCTCCGACTATGGTTTCGATCAATTTTTCCATACTATAAAAAAATGCACGCGTATAACTTCGCAAATATATTACATTTTTGCGAGATTACGAAATTCCGTGCGATGGTGTGTCGGTCGAGGGTCGGCGCGAGAGGCGAAACGCGTCGTTTTTCGACATCGCGCGGGACGGCGGGGCCGTTCGACATGGGAGATGGGGGCTACTTTATCCCCGCGGTCGCCGCATATTCGAGTATGGTGCTCTCCAAGGCGTTGATTATCGAATTCTTTACGTAAGTGCGGCGCACGGCTATGGCTATGCGTCGCGACGTGGCTCCTTTCGCCAGCGTCTTGATCTGCTTGCGACGGCCTTCGGGGATGTATTCGAGCGCCATTTCGGGCACGACGGTCAGGCACGAGGTGCAGTCCACTATGCGCATGAGCGTGTCGAGCGATCCCGATTCGAAGTAGTAGTGCGACGGCACGTTGCGGCGCGCCTGACAGAGCTCTATTATCTGGTCGCGCATGCAGTTGCCCGGGCTGAGCAGTATCAGATCCTTGAGATCGATATCCTCGATGCGTATGTTCGAGCGTTCGAATAGCGGGTTCGACTGCGACACATAGGCATAGAATCGGTCGCTGAACAGGTCGCGTTCGGGTATCCCCTCGCCGCAGGTGCCGCTGGCCACGAGCGCGGCGTCGATATCGTCGCGGCGGAGCGCCTCCACTATGTCGGCCGTCACCATTTCGCGGATCTCGAGCTCCACGCGCGGGTAGCTTTTGACGAAATCGGGGATGAATTTGTGCAGCAGATAGGGCGCTATGGTCGGTATCACGCCCAACCGCAGCTTTCCCGCCGTCTCGCCTTTCAGTTCCAGCACCGATTCGCGTATGCTGTTGTAGGCGCGCAGCGTCTCCCGCGCCTGCGCTATGACCACGGTGCCGACTTCGGTGGGTATGACGGGTTTCTTCGAGCGGTCGAGCAACACGGCGCCCAACTCCTCTTCGAGCGATTTGACCTGCATGCTGAGCGACGGCTGCGTGACGAAACAACGTTCGGCCGCTGCCGAGAAACTGCCGCAGTTGGCCACTTCGAGAAGGTATTGAAGCTGAATTATAGTCATAGGGAACGGGTAAATATTTACGCAAATGTATAAAAAAAAATTATAGGCGTCAAGTTTTTTGGCCCCGCGGACATAAATTAGTATTTTTGCGGCTAATAGGGGCGCAGGGATGCGGCCCGAATTTTCAAGTTATTTAATTTAAGCGATATAACGATGGGTAAAGTAATACTTACGGGCGACCGCCCCACGGGCAAGCTCCATTTGGGACACTATGTGGGTTCGCTCCGCCAGCGCGTCGAGTTGCAGGACTCGGGCGCGTTCGAAAAGATTTTCATAATGATAGCCGACGCGCAGGCGCTCACCGACAACGCCGACAATCCCGACAAGGTGCGCGAGAACATAATCGAAGTCGCGCTCGACTATCTTTCGTGCGGCATCGATCCCGCCAAGTCGACCATATTCATCCAGAGCCAGATTCCCGAGCTGTGCGAATTGGCGTTCTATTACATGAACCTCGTCACGGTGGCCCGTCTGGAGCGCAACCCCACGGTAAAGAGCGAGATCGTGATGCGCGAGTTCGGCAAGTCGATCCCCGTCGGATTCTACACCTATCCCATTTCGCAGGCGTCGGACATCACCGCTTTTCGCGCGACGACCGTGCCTGCGGGCGAGGATCAGGAGCCGATGGTGGAGCAGACCCGCGAGATAGTCCACAAATTCAACTCGGTGTACGGCCCGACGCTGGTCGAGCCCGAGATCCTGCTCCCGAAGAATGCCGCGTGCCTGCGCCTGCCCGGCACCGACGGCAAGGCCAAGATGAGCAAGTCGCTGGGTAACTGCATCTATCTGTCGGATACGGCCGAAGATGTGCGCAAGAAGGTGATGAGCATGTACACCGACCCCAACCATCTCCGCATAGAGGATCCCGGGTCGCTGGAGGGCAACTGCGTATTCACCTATCTCGACGCCTTTTCGCGTCCCGAGCACTTCGCCGAGTTCCTGCCCGATTACGCCTCGCTCGACGAGCTGAAGGCCCATTATCAAAGGGGCGGCTTGGGCGACGTGAAGGTCAAGAAGTTCCTCAATTCCGTGCTTCAGCAGGCTTTGGAGCCGATCCGCGAGCGTCGCAAGGAGTACGAGCGCGATATCGAGGGCGTGTACGACATGTTGCGACGCGGTTGCGTTGCGGCGCGCGCCGAGGCGGCCGAGACGCTGGAGATGGTGAAGCGTTCGATGAAGATCAACTATTTCGAGGACGCCGACATGATCCGCCGCCAGTCGGAGATGTACAAGCAGGGAAAGTAGGCGTTCGCCGCCGCGGCGGGAATGCGCGAGCCTCGGCGGATTATGCGGCGCGGGATTGCGCCGATACGCCGATTAATGAAATAACCTTTTGAATATGTCGATATCTACTATCAGAGACAGGGTGTCGCATTGGCTTTTCGCCCGATTGAAGCGTTTGAGCAACCGCCAGTTGCTCATTCTGCTGGCTGTGGTCGTGGGCGCGCTGGCGGGACTCGGGACGTGCGTGTTCGAGATTCTTCTCTACGGCGTGCGTTCGGCTCTGGTGACGTGGTTCCCCGCCGATAGGGCGCAGTTCCTCTACCTCGTGTACCCCGCCGTGGGAATCGTGCTGGCCACGCTGTTCGTGAAGCACATCGTCAAGGACGAGATCTCGGAGGGCGTGCCCCGCGTGCTATACGCCATGTCGCGCCGCGATTCGCGCATCGCTCCGCACAACTGCTGGAGTTCGGTCGTGGGCGGCGCCACGACCATCGGATTCGGCGGTTCGGTAGGTCCCGAGGCTCCGATCGTTCTCACGGGCGCGGCCATCGGCTCGAATGTCGGCAAGATGGCGCGACTCAATTACAAGGAGCTTACGTTGATGCTCTGCTGCGGCGCGGGCGCGGCCGTGGCGGCCATATTCAAGGCTCCGATCTCGGGCGTGGTGTTCGTGCTGGAGATCCTGATGCTCGACATCACGGCGGCGTCGGTCATCCCGCTGCTCATATCGTCCGTTACGGCGACGACGGTGGCGTTGGTGTTCCGCGGATTCGACCCCATCATATCGGTCACCCTGAGCGAGGCCGACGCCTTCGTGCTGAAACAGATCCCTCTTTATATCGTTCTGGGCGTCTGCTGCGGATTCATGTCCTACTATTTCACGTCGGTGAACTCGGTGGTGGGCAGATTCATAAAGGGCATAGGCTCGCAATATAAGCGCTGGGCCTGCGCGGGTGTCGTCCTCGGCGTGCTCATCTTCGTCTTTCCGCCTCTTTACGGCGAGGGTTACGAGGGCATGACCTCGCTCATGCACGGCAACGTGGCGGCGTTGTTCGACAATTCGCTCTTCTTCAAGTTCAGCGGAATAGAGTGGGTGGCTATCGTATACGTCACGGCCATCATGTTCTTCAAGGTGATAGCCATGGCCACCACCAACGCCTCGGGCGGCGTGGGAGGTACGTTCGCACCCTCGCTCTTTGTGGGGGCCTTCATGGGAGCCATCGTGGCGCTCGTGTGCAACGCCTGTTTCCACTGGCAGGTGTCGGTGGTGTCGTTCACTCTGGTAGGCATGGCGGGCGTCATGGCGGGCGTCATGAAGGCGCCGCTGACGTCGATATTCCTCATTGCCGAGCTGTCGAACGGTTACGGTCTGTTCATCCCGTTGATGATCGTGGCCTCGATATCGTTCGCCGTCGATTACACGCTCGACCACGATTCGATCTACACCAAGCAGTTGCGCATGCGCGGCGAGCTTCTGACCCACGACAAGGACCAGTCGGTGTTCGTGTTCCTGCGGCTGGAGGATTTGATGGAGACCGATTTCATCCGCATCAAGGAGCACTATACGCTGGGCGACGTGGTGAGCATCATATCGTCGGCGCACCGCAACATATTCCCCGTGATCGACAACTTCGGACGTCTGTTGGGCGTGGTGCAGTTGGACGATCTGCGCGAGGACATGTTCAAGCGCGAGCGGTGGGGACGTTCGATCACCCATTACATGATCCAGCCTCCCTACAAGATCCTCGAACACGAGCTGGTGCAGAGCATCCTGCCGCATTTCGAGGCCAACCGCACGTGGATGCTGCCCGTGGTGGATCGCGACAACCGTTATTTGGGCTTCATATCGAAGTCGCGCATACTGAACGCCTATCGCGAGGCATTGGTAAAGATATCGCAATAGTTTTCCGCAGTCCCCAGCGGCGGCCGAAGGCCTTTAGCGCGAGTGATAAGGATAATGAATTTGGAGTTATGATAAAAAACATCGTATTCGATTTCGGCGGCGTGTTGGTCGACTGGAATCCCCGCTATCTTTACGACGGCTATTTCGGCGACGAGGTTAAGAGCCGTTGGTTCATCGAGAATATATGCACGGGCGAGTGGAACGTGCAGATGGATGCCGGCCGCCCCTTCGCCGATTGCGTGGCCGAGCTGTCGGCGCGCCACCCCGAGTGGGCCGATGCCATCGGGATATATCGCAGCCGCTGGATCGAGATGATCGGCGGCGAGGTGGAGGGCACGGCCGATGTCGTGCGACGCCTGAAGGCGGCGGGTTACGGCGTGTACGGACTCACCAACTGGGCGAACGAGACCTTTCCGTCGGTGCGCGACCGTTACGAGGTCTTCTCTCTGCTGGACGGTATCGTGGTCTCGGGCGACGAATGTCTGGTAAAGCCCGACGAGCGCATATATCGCTGCCTGCTCGACCGTTACGGTCTGAATGCCGCGGAGTCGTTATTTATCGACGACAACGCGACGAATGTCGCCGCCGCCCGCGCCGTGGGGATGGAGGGGTTGCGGTTCGAATCGGCCGCGAAATTGGAGCAGGATTTGAAGGGGATTTACGGATTGAATATATAGTAATTGCGGCTCCTCGGAGCCGCGCGAGCCGTAGCCTCGCCCCGCGGAGGCTCGCTATCGCTCACTCCGCAGGCTACGACTCGCAAGCCGCACTCCCGAACCGTATACTTCCGATTAAAAATGCTCGAATCCGTGCCATGAGGGCATGATCTCGCGGCCGCGGTCGATCCAGCGGATGACGGGCGTCGCCGATTCGGTTATGCGCCCTATGCGATGGATGGGGCGGCCGAATCTTTCGGCGAAGTCGCGCTGCAATTCGTCGGCCGCGGCCGCCTCGACGGTGAAGAGCAGCTTGTAATCCTCGCCGCCGCATACCGCCGTCGCCACGTCTCCTTTCGCGGCGGGAATATCCTCTACCGTTATTTCGGCTCCGCACGACGAAGCGCGCAGAATGTGAAGCAGGTCGGATGCCGTCCCGTCCGAGATATCCATCATGGCATGCACCTCCGCGCGGCCGCCCAACCACTCGCCCTCGAATACCTGCGGCGCGGGATTGCGGTGCGCCGCGGCGAACGTACTGTCGTGCCGCCCCTTCAGAATATCTTCGAGCCCCGCGGCCGAGGCTCCGAGCTCCCCGCCGACGAATATCGTATCGCCCGCGCGCGCCGCCGAGCGGCGTTTCACGTGCGCCAGCGGGCCGCGGCCTATGGCCGTCACGCTTATCGTTATTCCGTTTTTCGAGGCCGTGGTGTCTCCGCCGACCAACGCGACGTCGTATTCGGCCGCGAGTTCGCGATAACCAGCAGCGAACCCGTGCGCCCACTCCTTGCCGACGTCGGCGGGCAGGGCGACAGACAGCAGCGTGGCTCGGGGCTTGAGGCCCATCGCCGCCACGTCGCTCAGATTCACGGCCAGTGATTTGCGACCCAGTTCGCGCGCCGAGATCCCGTCGCGCAGGAAGTGGACCCCCTCGACGAGCAGGTCGGTCGTCAGCGCGATAGCCTCGTCGCCGAGCGGCAGCACCGTGCAGTCGTCGCCGATGGCCTCCCATCCGTGACGGTCGGCGTCGGCGAAGAGACGCGCCACGTGCTCTATGAATCCGAACTCCGTCACGCCGCTACTTCATCAACTCATCCTCGGCTTTCAGCGCAGGGGCGTAATCGAACGCGTGACGCTCGAATTTGGCGCGTATGCCGTCGAGGCACAGGTTGCCGATGCTGCCCTCGTGCGTGTGGCGCAACTCGCGGCCGTCGTGCTCGTACGTGCCGTTCTGCACCCGCATGCCCACCTCGCGATAGGCGTCGCGGAAAGGCACGCCGCGCGCCACGGCGTCGTTGACATCCTCCACGGTGAAGAGATATTTGTATTTGTCGTCGCGCAGTATGTCGCGGTCGATGCTCATGCGCTCGATTCCCTCGCCCGCCATGCGCAGGGCGTCGCCTATCTCCTTGAATGCGGGGATGTAGATCTCCTTGGTAAGCTGCATGTCGCGGAAATATCCCGACGGCAGGTTGGTCATGATGAGCGTCACCTCCGTCGGCAGGGCCTGCAAGCGGTTGCACTTGGCGCGGATGAGTTCGAATATGTCGGGATTCTTCTTGTGGGGCATGATGCTCGACCCCGTGGTGAAGGCGTCGGGCAGCTTCACGAACCCGAAGTTGGCGCACGAGTAGAGGCACACGTCCTGCGCCAGACGGCCCAGCGTCGCGGCCACGGCGGCGATGGCCGTCAGCACGGTGCGTTCGGTCTTGCCGCGCTGCATCTGCGCATAGATCGAGTTGTAGGCCAGATCGTCGAAGCCTAACAGTCGGGTTGTCATGCGGCGGTCGAGCGGCACCGACGACCCGTATCCCGCGCCCGAACCGAGCGGATTGGTGTTCACTAATTTGTAAGCGGCATCGAGCAGCAGCATGTCGTCGGCCAGAGCCTCGGCGTATGCGCTCAGCCACATGCCGAACGACGAGGGCATCGCCACCTGCATGTGGGTGTACCCGGGCATGAGCACCTCCTTGTACTCGTCGGCTTTCGAGATCAGCACGTCGAACAGAGCGCGCACGCTCTGCTGCAACGCCACGAGCGCGCTGCGCGAAAAGAGCTTTATGTCGACCATCACCTGATCGTTGCGCGAACGGCCCGTGTGGATGCGCTTGCCCGCGTCGCCGCACTCGGCCGTGAGCATGAATTCCACCTGCGAGTGGACGTCCTCCACCCCCTCGTCGATGCGGAACTCGCCGCGCCGAACCGCGGCGTATATCTTTTTAAGCCCCTTTTCCAAGGCGGCCCGATCCTCGTCGGAGATGAGGCCTATCGAGTTGAGCATCCGCATGTGGGCCATGTTGCCCAGCACGTCGGCCTCGGCCAAGTACAGATCCATTTCGCGGTCGCGTCCCACGGTGAACTCCTCCACGAAGGAGTCGGTGGCGTATCCCTTATCCCAAAGTTTCATTTCAGTCTGTTTGTAATGTTTGTTTTGCAACAGTCGTTTTCTCGCCTCGGCATAGCCCGAACGAGTTCGGCTCTGCTCTCGGCTTACCGAAAACGACGTTTTCGGCGGCCGGCGTTGAGCGCGGTCCCGAGCATCCGCGAAGATACGGATTTTATTCTGTCAAATCAAGCCCGTCGAGCATGGCGTGGTAGATCTCTATCGCCTCGGCTATTTCGTCGGTGAGGATATATTCGTCGGCCGTATGCGAACGCGCGCTGTCGCCCGGGCCGATCTTCAGCGTCGCGAAGGGCATAACCGCCTGATTCGACAGCGTGGGCGATCCGAAGGGTTCGCGTCCCATAGCCTCCAGACGCCGCACGGCGGGGTGCGAGGCGGGTATCGCCGACGAGTTGAGATGCGTCGAGCGCGGCGCGACGTCGCACGACACGTGTCCGCGCATCTCGTCGAGAATCTCGGCGTTGGTATAGCATTCGTTGACCCTTATGTCGACTGTGAAACGGCACTCGGCGGGAATGACGTTGTGTTGCGTGCCCGCATGAATGCCCGTAACGGTCATCTTAACGGGACCCAGCAGCGGCGATATGCGGTCGAAACGGTAGTCGCGGAACCATTCGATATCCGCCAGAGCCTTGTATATCGCGTTCTCGCCCTCGTCGCGCGCGGCATGCCCCGCGCGGCCGTGCGCCGTGCAGTCGAGCACCAGCAGACCCTTCTCCGCCACGGCGGGACGCATTCCCGTCGGTTCGCCCACCACGGCGAAGTCTATGCGGCCCAAGTCCTCCAGCACGGCGCGGACGCCTCCCGCGCCCGTCACCTCCTCCTCGGCCGAGGCGAGGCAGATCAGATTGTAGGGCTGCTCGGTCGCGGCGAGTCGGGTGAAGACGGCCATTAGCGACACCAAGCTGCCGCCCGTGTCGTTGCTGCCGAGGCCGTAGAGACGTCCCTCCTCCTCCGTCGCGACGAACGGGTCGCGCGTCCAAGCCGAGGTGGGCTTCACGGTGTCGATATGCGCGTCGAGCAGCAGGGTAGGCTTGCGCGGGTCGCGCTCGGCGGCCTCCGCCCACACGTTGTTGCCCTTGCGGCGCGGCGCGAATCCCCGTCGTGCGAACTCCGCTTCGACGAGATCGGCCGCGGCCGACTCCTCGCGGCTGAGCGACGGCGTGGCGATGAGCCGTTTGAGCAGCTCGACGGCATCGGTGTGTGTCATCGTTCGCATGGCGATCTATTTTACCACTATCGTGCCGCCTGTGAGGTCGTTCGGCGAGGTGATGCGCACCGATCCCACGCCCGCCTCGATGGTCTTGCAGGCGTTGTCGATCTTGGGGATCATTCCCGAGTGTATCTTGTTCTCGGCGCGCAGAGCCGCGTACGACGCGGGCGTTATGGTGGGGATGAGCGACGAATCGTCGTCGACGTCGAGCAGCACGCCCGCCTTGTCGAGCGTGAAGACCAGCTCCACGTCGTACTTCGCCGCGAGTCCCGTCGCCACGGCCGAGGCCACGCTGTCGGCATTGGTATTGAGCAGTTCGCCCGAGCGAGAGCAGGTGATGGGCGATATGACGGGCGTCGCGCCCGCGTCGAGCAGCATCGACAGCGCATCGACATTCACCGCGTCGACGTCGCCGACGAAGCCCCAGTCGATCTCGCCCACGGGGCGGCGGTGCGAGACCACCATGCCCATGTCGCAGCCCGAGAGCCCGCAGGCATTCACTCCGCGCGCCTGCAACGCCGCCGTCACCCGCTTGTTCGCCAGACCGCCGTAAGCCATGACGGCTATGTCGAGCGTCGCGGCGTCGGTTATGCGGCGTCCGTCGTGCATCCTGACCTCCACGCCCAACTTCTCGGCGAGGTGCGAACCCATCACGCCGCCGCCGTGCACCAAGACGAACGCTTCGCCGAGCGACGCCAAGGAGTCGCACAGCGAAGCGAGCACATCTTCGTTTTCGATCAGCTTGCCGCCGATCTTTATGACCTTTATCTTCATCGGAAAAAGTTTTGTTTTATTCGGTAATGCCCCGCCGAAGATAACGCGGGCGCGGACCGTTCGATCTACATTCCCGTCTCGGCCGCCGTGGCGCGGAACGCCTCGGCGAAACGCTCCACCTCGCGGTCGCCTATGATGAGCGGCGGCAGCAGGCGCAAGGTGTTCTTTCCGCTGTATCCCGTCATGATATGGTGCTTGCGCATCAACACGTTGCGGAAATCGGCCTGCGGAACCGCCAGATCGACGCCTATCATGAGCCCTCGGCCGCGGATATCCTCCACGCCGCTCACTCCCTCGATGGCCGCCGCGATCTTCTCGCCCGCCACGCGGGCGTTCTCCACCAGATTCTCGCTCTTGGCCACGTCCGCCACGGCGATGGCTGCCGCGCAGGCCAGATGGCTGCCTCCGAAAGTCGTGCCGAGCATGCCTTTCTTGGCGGGGATCGCGGGCGAGATCATTATCGCGCCCACGGGGAATCCGTTGGCGATGCCCTTGGCGAGGGATATTATGTCGGCCCTGACGCCCGACCATTGGTGGGCGAAGAAACGTCCGCTGCGTCCGTAACCCGACTGCACCTCGTCGAGAATCATGATCGTGCCCGTCGCGTCGCACTCCTCGCGCACGGCGCGCAGGAACTCGTCCGACGCCACGCGGATGCCGTTCACGCCTTGTATGCCCTCGACGATGACGGCGGCGTATTCGCCCGTGCGGAGCTCGGCGCGCATGGCGTCGATGTCGTTGAGGTCGGTGAAGGTCACCTTGTCGGTGCGGTTCACGGGCGCCTGAATCGCGGGGTTGTCGGTCGCGGCCACGGCCATGCTCGTGCGGCCGTGGAACGCTCCGCGCATGGCCAGCACGCGGCTGCGCCCCGTGGTGAACGACGCCAGCTTCAGGGCGTTCTCGTTGGCCTCGGCGCCGCTGTTGCACAGAAACAGTTCGTAATCGGGATAACCCGACAACTCGCCGAGTTTCTCGGCCAGTTCGCGTTGCAGGTTGTTTACGACGGCGTTCGAATAGAATCCGATGCGTCCCAATTGCTCGGTGATCTTCTCGACATAGTGCGGATGGGTGTGACCTATCGAGATAACCGCGTGCCCTCCGTAAAAGTCGAGGTACTCCACGCCGTTGCTATCCCACAGATAGGCTCCGCGAGCCTTCACTGGCTCCATGTCGAGCAGGGAATATACTTGAAACAAATCCATAGTTTTCACAATTTAATGTATGGCCGACGTCGCTCGGCGACGCCGATCCCGCGCGGAATTAAAAACATCCCGCCTTCAGTCGCAGCCCCTCCGTTTCGTCCAATCCGAACATGAGGTTCATGTTCTGCACCGCCTGACCCGAGGCGCCCTTCAGCAGATTGTCGATCACCGAAGTCACGAGCAGTTTGCGTCCCGACTTCTGTATCGACAGGAAGCAGTAGTTGGTGTTCACCACCTGCTTCATGTAGACGGGGGTATCGCTCACGCACACGAACGGATGGTCGGCGTAAAAGCTCTTGAATATCTCCGTCACGCGCTCGGCGTTTTCGTCGAGACGCAGCACCACGTCGCTTATGATTCCGCGCGCGTGGCAGCCTCTGACGGGCACGAACGCTATGTCGGTCGCGGGAGAGCCTCCCGCCGCGATCACCGTCTCGCCTATCTCGCCCAAGTGCTGGTGCGTGAAGACCTTGTAGTTCGACAGGTTGGCGCTGCGGTTGCTGAAATGGGTGTCGGGTGTGGGTTTTTGTCCCGCTCCCGTCGACCCCGTGATTCCCGTCACCGTAATCTCTTCGGACAGGATGCCCGCCGCGGCCAAAGGTATCAACGCCAGATTTATAGATGTGGCGAAGCATCCCGGGTTGGCCACGCATCGGCAGCCGCGGATCCGTTCGCGGTTGAGCTCGGGCGCGCCGTACACGAATTCGCCCGCGTCGGCTTTCAGGCGGAAATCGTTGCTCAGGTCGACGATCTTCACGTTCGCCGGAACGGGATTCTCGGCCAAGAACTTCGCCGAGTTGCCGTGACCCATGCAGATGAAGAGTATGTCGATATCCGTGAAGTCGATGTCGCCGAAGACCAAGGGCGACCAAATCATGTCGGTGTGCACCGCGCCTATGGGCTTGCCCTTCTGCGATTCGCTCTGTATGTATTTCAGTTCGGCGTGCGGGTGGTTCACCAGCAGGCGGATGAGCTCGCCCGCCGTGTATCCCGCGCCTCCTGCGATTCCGATTCGTATCATGCGATTTTTTCGATTACTCCTCCTCGTTCACCGCGTGGTAGATCTTCAGCGGCATCGAGAATATTTTGGTGAATCCCTTAACGTCGTCGGCCGTCCATGCGTTGTTCACCTCGCCGTACTCGGCGAACTTGGCGTTCATGAGGTCGTGCTTCGACTCTATGCCCACGAGCGAGAAGGTGTAGGGGCGCAGGGTGATGAAGACTTTGCCCGTCACGTTGCGCTGGCTGCTCGTGAGGAATTGCTCGATATCGCGCATCACGGGTTCCGAGTACATGGCCTCGTGCATGAACATGCCGTACCACGTGCCCAACTGGTCTTTCCAGTACTGTTGCCACTTGGTGAGCGTGTGTTTCTCCAAAAGCTCGTGCGCCTTGATGATGAGCATCGGCGCGGCGGCCTCGAAGCCCACGCGGCCCTTGATGCCCACGATGGTGTCGCCCACATGGGTGTCGCGGCCTATGGCCCATGCGGCGCCTATGGCCTCTAACTTGTTGATCGCCATCACGCCCGTCGCGGCCTCGCCGTTGACGGCGACCACCTCGCCCTTCTCGAACTCGATCTCCAGCGACTCGGCGCCCTCCTTGCAAAGCTGCGAGGGGTAGGCCTCGTCGGGCAGGTTGGTGGCCGAACAAAGGGTCTCCTTGCCGCCGACCGACGTTCCCCATACGCCCTTGTTTATCGAGTACTGCATCTTTGTGAAGTCGGCCTCGAAGCCGTTCTCCTTGAGGTAGTTGATCTCATACTCGCGCGAGAGTTTCATGTCGCGCGTGGGGGTGATGATCTCCATCTGCGGCGCGAAGACCTCGAACGTGAGGTCGAAACGCACCTGATCGTTGCCCGCGCCCGTAGAGCCGTGCGCTATGGCGTCGGCGCCGATGCTCTTGGCATAGTTGACGATCGCCAGCGCCTGAAACGTGCGCTCGGAGCTGACGGAAATAGGGTAGGTCTTGTTGCGCAATACGTTGCCGAAGACCATGTACTTTATGCACTTCGAGTAGTAATCGCCCGTAACGTCGAGATTCACGTGCGACTTCGCGCCCAAAGCGTAAGCGCGCTTCTCCACCGCGGCGAGCTCCTCGGCCGAGAAACCGCCCGTGTCGGCCAGAGCCGTATGAACCTCGTAACCCAGATCCTTGCTGAGGTACTTCACGCAGAACGAGGTGTCGAGACCTCCGCTGTACGCCAAAACAACTTTTTTCATGATATTTCGTTTTTTATGTTTTTCATTTATGGGTTTCGCCTCGGGCGCAGCCTGCGGAGCGCGCGAACGAAGCGAAAGCGAGTTGCGGGCCTCCGCGGGGGGAGGCTGCGGCCCGCGCGACTCTGCGAGTCGCAACGATTGTTTCTACTTCCCGAAGATTCTGCTCCACCACGAACCTTTCTTCGCCGCGGCGCGCTCGGCCTCCGGTTCGGCGGCCTTGCGTTTGGCGACCATCTCGGGGTCGTATATCATGCCCGTGCATAGGCACTTGGTCATGTTGGTGCGTTGCAGCACGTCGTAATTGACGCACGAGCGGCATCCTGCCCAGAACTCCTCGTCGTCGGTGAGCTTGGCGAAGGTGACGGGCTCGTATCCGAGCGAAGTGTTTATGCGCATCACGGCCTCGCCCGTGGTGAGTCCGAAGATCTTCGAGTTGGGGAAACGCTTGCGTGAGAGTTCGAACGCCGCCTGCTTGATGCGCTTGGCGACGCCCATGCCGCGGTACTGCGGGCGCACGATGAGGCCCGAGTTGGCCACGAACTCGTCGTGTCCCCACGACTCTATGTAGCAGAATCCCACGAACTCCTCGCGGTTCACGGCTATGATCGCTTTTCCTGAATTTATTTTATCGGCGATATATTCGTCGGTACGGCGGGCGATGCCCGTTCCACGGCTTTTGGCAGCCTCGTCGATCGCGTCGTTGATCTGCGTCACGTAACGCAAATGCTCTTTCGAAGCGACCATCACATCGATTTTCATTGCTTATTCCGGTGAATTAAATGACACGTATTCGTTTCGTGGGTGCAAAGATTGCATATAAATACGCAAAATGCAAATATTTATTCCTTGATATTTGATGTATAATAATAAATACCCGCATATTTGCATATTATGCGGGTATTTATGCGAGAATATTCCGTTCGCGTCAATACGATCCCCAGCTGCGGATGGCGAGTCCCTCCTTTCCCACCTGACATACGGCCATGATGAACGCCGAGGCCAGACGGGCGTTGGTGAGCAGCGGAATGTTGAAGTCGATGGCCGCGCGGCGGATCTTGTATCCGTTGTCCAGCTCGCGGCGCGTCTGGTTCTTCGGGATGTTTATTACCAGATCGACCTTCTTGTCGCGTATGTAGTCTATCACGTTGGGTGAGCCCGATTCGTCGGGCCAGCCCAGCACGTCGACGGCGATGCCGTGTTGCGCCAGAAATTCGGCGCTGCCCGCCGTGGCGTACACCTTGAATCCGTGGCGCAGCAGGGTGCGCGTCGCCGAGAGAAGCTCCACTTTCGAGCGCGCGGGTCCCGACGATATGAGCACGTTTTTCTCGGGGATCGCCTGACCCACCGACAGCAGGCTTTTGAGCAACGCCTCGTAATAGCTGTCGCCTATGCACGCCACCTCGCCCGTCGAGGTCATGTCGACGCTCAGCACGGGGTCGGCGTTTTGCAGACGGGCGAACGAAAACTGCGACGACTTGACGCCCACGTAGTCGATGTCGAACATCGATTTGGGATGCGACTCGACCGAGCGGCCCAGCATTACGCGCGTGGCCATCGTGATGAAGTTGAACTTCATGATCTTCGACACGAACGGGAAGCTGCGCGACGCGCGCAGGTTGCACTCTATGACCTTCACGTGGTTGTCCTTGCCAAGGAACTGTATATTGAACGGGCCCGATATGTTCAGCTCGCGGGCGATCTTGGCGGCTATGTGGCGGATCTGGCGTATGGTCTCCAGATAGAGCCTCTGCGCGGGGAAAACTATCGTGGCGTCGCCCGAATGCACTCCCGCGAACTCCACGTGCTCGCTGATGGCCGACACCTTGATCTCGCCCCTCTGCGCCACGGCGTCCATCTCGATCTCCTTGGCATGTTCGATGAACTCGCTCACCACCACGGGGTGGTCGGAGCTGATCTCGGCCGCCTCGCTCAGGTAACGGTCCAGCTCGGCGCGTTCGTAGACCACGTGCATCGCCGCGCCCGAAAGCACGTACGACGGGCGGATCAATACGGGCAGCCCCACCTCGTCGACGAAGGCGTAAATGTCGTCGAGGCTCGTAAGCTCCCGCCAGCGGGGCTGGTCGATACCCAGCGCGTCGCACATCGACGAGAATTTCTGTCTGTCCTCGGCGCGGTCGATCGACTCGGCCGAGGTGCCGAGTATGTTGACGCCCTGACGATGGAGCGGCATGGCCAGATTGTTGGGGATCTGTCCTCCCGTCGACACCACCACGCCGTAAGGCGATTCCAGCTCGATTATGTCCATCACGCGCTCGAACGTCAGCTCGTCGAAATAGAGTCGGTCGCAGATATCGTAGTCGGTCGACACCGTTTCGGGGTTGTAGTTTATCATCACCGAACGCAGTCCCACCTGCGAGAGGGTCTTGAGCGTGTTGACGCCGCACCAGTCGAACTCCACGCTGCTGCCTATGCGGTATGCGCCCGAGCCGAGCACGATGACCGAGCGGTGGTCGCGCTCGTACTCCAGATCGTGTTTGTCGCCGTTGTATGTGAGATACAGATAATTCGTCTGCGCGGGATACTCGCCCGCCAGCGTGTCGATCTGCTTCACGCAGGGCAGGATGCCCATCCCCTTGCGCATTTCGCGTATGCGGAGCATGCGGTCGAACATCGGCGAGTCGGAGCGGGTCATGGTGAGCTCGGCGATCTGGAAATCGGAGAATCCCATCCGTTTCGCCTCGCGCAACACCTCCTCGGGCAGCGGTTGCGAGCCGTCGCCGTCGTGTGCGCGCAACGCCTCCTTGAACAGATGTATGCGGTGCAGGCGTTGCAGGAACCAACGGTCGATGCGCGTGCGCTCGTGTATGTCGTCTATGGTGTAACCCTGCTCGAAAGCCTCGGCTATGGCGTACACTCGTTTGTCGGTAGGGTGCTCCAGCTCCTCGTCGATATTCACCTTCACGGGTTTGTTGCCCACGAAGCCGTGCTTGCCTTGTCCCACCATGCGCAGGCCCTTCTGTATCGCCTCCTCGAACGTGCGGCCCACGGACATTACCTCGCCCACGCTCTTCATCGACGATCCGAGCAGCTTCGACACGCCGTCGAACTTGTTCAGATCCCAGCGCGGGATCTTGCACACCACGTAATCCAACGCGGGCTCGAAGCAGGCCGAAGTGACCTTTGTTACCGAGTTCTTTATCTCGTGCAGTCCGTAACCCAATCCTAACTTTGCCGCCACGAACGCCAGCGGATAGCCCGTGGCCTTCGAGGCCAGCGCGCTCGAACGCGACAGACGTGCGTTCACCTCTATGACGCAATAGTCCTCCGATTCGGGGTCGAGGGCGTATTGCACGTTGCACTCGCCCACGATGCCGATGTGGCGGATGATCTTTATGGCTATGGCGCGCAGCTTGTGGTACTCGCTGTTGGTGAGCGTCTGCGAGGGCGCCACCACGAGACTCTCGCCCGTGTGTATGCCCAGCGGGTCGAAGTTCTCCATGTTGCAGACGGTGATGCAGTTGTCGAAGCGGTCGCGCACCACCTCGTACTCCACCTCTTTCCACCCTTTGAGCGACTTTTCGATCAGCACCTGAGGCGAATAGGAGAACGCGCTCGACACTATGGCCTCCAGCTCCTCGTCGTTCTTGCAGAATCCCGACCCGAGGCCGCCCAGCGTGTATGCGGCGCGTATGATGAGCGGGAATCCCAATTCGTGGGCCGCCGCCACCGCCTCCTCCATCGTCGAACACGCTATGCTGCGCGGGGTCTTGACGCCTATTTCGGCCAGCTTCTCCGAGAAGAGCTTGCGATCCTCGGTGTCGATTATCGCCTGCACGGGGGTACCCAGCACTTGCACGCCGTACTTCTCCAGAACGCCCTTGCGGTAGAGTCCCACGCCGCAGTTGAGGGCCGTCTGGCCGCCGAACGAGAGCAGTATGCCGTCGGGACGCTCCTGCTCGATAACCTTCTCCACGAACTCCTCCGTCACGGGCAGGTAGTATATCTTGTCGGCCGCATCCTCCGAGGTCTGCACCGTGGCTATGTTGGGGTTGATGAGCACGGTGTATTTTCCCGCCTCGTGCATGGCCTTGAGCGCCTGCGAACCCGAGTAGTCGAACTCGCCCGCCTCGCCTATCTTCAACGCTCCCGATCCGAGGAGCAACACTTTCTTTATCTCTTTTTTCATAGTCGGGGTTACTTTTTCGAGGCTTTCCAAATCTTTATGTTCTCGATGAATTCGTCGAACAGATACTCCGTGTCGACGGGCCCGCTCGACGCTTCGGGGTGGTATTGCGTCGAGAAGAAGGGCTTGCTGCGGTGGCGGATGCCCTCGTTGGTGCCGTCGTTGACGTTCACGAACAACGTCTGCCACTCCTCGGGCAGCGTGCGGTCGTCGATGGCGAAGCCGTGGTTCTGCGAGGTGATGTAACACTTGTCGGTGTCGGGCACCGTCACGGGCTGGTTGTGGCCGCGGTGTCCGTACTTCAGTTTATACGTCGAGGCTCCCGCCGCGCGCGCCAGCAGTTGGTTGCCGAGGCAGATGCCCATTATCGGCCGATCATCCTTCAACGCCGCGGCTATGTGGGCTATCGTCTCGCCGCACTGCGACGGATCGCCCGGGCCGTTCGAGAGGAACAGACCGTCGTAATCCTCGCGCGAGAAGTCGTAATCCCACGGCACGCGGATCACCGTCGCCCCGCGACGCAGCAGGCAGCGGAGGATGTTGTGCTTCACGCCGCAGTCGGCCACGACCACTCGGTAAGGGCCGTCGCCGTACACCTGCCGTTCGCGCGTCGACACCTGCGCCACCACGTTGTCGGTGTTGGGGTCGTAAAACGGCGTGGTGTCGCAGCCCTCGATCTCGATGCGTCCCGGCATCGAGCCGCACTCGCGCAGCTTCTGCGTCAGAGCGCGGGTGTCGATTCCGCACACCGCGGGCACCCGCTGCTCCTTCAGCCACTCGCCGAGGCTCTTGGCGCCGTTCCAATGGCTGTATTCGTCGGAGTAGTACGACACCGCCAGACCCGCGCAATGTATGCGGTCCGACTCGTAATATTTTTCGATGCCCCACTCGTCCTTCTCGGCCGACGGCACTCCATAATTGCCGACCATGGGGTAGGTGGGCACCAATATCTGACCCTTGTACGACGGGTCGGTCAGGCTCTCGACGTAACCCGTCATGGCGGTGTAGAAAACCACCTCTCCCGACGCTCCGCCCTCGAAGCCGAACGAACGGCCCTCGTAACGGCTGCCGTCTTCGAGAACTATCGCCGCGCGTTTCATTGTCTGCATATATATGTTTGTTTTTCTATTGATCTCATGCGATTCATTTCACAAAAATAGGAAATATATTTTGGAAACAAGAAATATATGCGTTACCTTTGCATAAATATGTAGGTAATTCGGATTATGAATCAGAAAACGCAACGATTCGCCACCATTCGCAAGATCATACGCAGCGAACTGATCGGCTCGCAGGACGAGCTTATCGCGCGCCTGCGCGAATGCGGCGTGGAGATTACGCAGAGCACCCTTTCACGCGACTTGAAATTCATGAACGTGGCGAAGATCCCCCACAAGAGCAAGGGGTACGTCTATGTTCTGCCCAACACCGCGCACCACGACGTGAACGTGTCGTCGAACATATCCGACAACATCACGAGCCTCACTTTTTCGGGAAATCTGGGGGTGCTCAAGACCAAATCGGGTTACGCGAGCGCCATCTCGGTGCCCATCGACAACCTCGACTGCCCGGGCATACTCGGCACCATCGCGGGCGACAACACCGTGCTTCTCATCCTGCGCGAGGACGCCAACCGCAACCACATCATCGAATCGCTGTTGCGGATATTCCCCATGCTCAGCAATGTGCTGTAGCCGTATATATATAATGTATGGCGGTTCTTCGGTTGCTTTAGGCGTTCGGGCGGCAGCCTGCGGAGACCGCGGACGAGTGTGAAACGAGTTGCGGGCCTCCGCGCGCCGAGGCTGCGGCCCGCGCAGTTCTGCGAACTGCATACCTTTAATAAATAATTAGGATATACGTTACCTTTTGCGCGGCCAAAAGGTAACGCCAACCGACGCCAAGCCGAGGGCAATCGTGCTTGCATGAATTGCCGAGGCGCGAAGGAGGAAAACAAGCGAAGCGCAGTTAAAAGCCGCCGCGGTGAAACGATTTCGGGGTCGGTCTCGCGACTGCGCTAAATCGGATGCCTGCGGCACTTTTGAAGCAATCAAAAGTTCGCTTCGCAGACGTTTTCTCGCCTCGGCAAAGCTCGAACAAGTTCGGCTCTGCACTCGGCTTATCGAAAACGTTCTCCGATTTTTAACGCTCCGTCGCCGCGACCGCCCTTTATCCGAAATCGTTCGCTTACGCAGTCATTTTCTCGCCTCGGCAGAGCTCGAACAAGTTCGGCTCTGCCCTCGGCTTATCGAAAATGTTCCTGCCGCGGGATTGGCTGACGCACGTGAATTTCCCGACTCGCAGGGTCATTAGTAAAACGGTCGGCGGTGTTTTCCTTAACGACACACGAGGGACAATTCCGAAAAATTGTCCCTCGTGTATTTTGCGAGTTCCGAACGCGGGGTTAGTCCGCGACCGTGGTGTACTGCTTGATGCAGCCGCGTTTCGACGAGCGTATGAACTCTATCAAATAGTCGCGATCGGGCGAGGCGGGCAATTCCGCTTCCGCCTTGTCGCAGGCGTCCATGTAGTTGAGTCCGCTCTGGAACAGTATGCGGCACGCCTCGTGGATGGCCGTTATCCGCTCGGGGGTGAACCCGCGTCGCGAGAGGCCGATTTTGTTGATGCCCGCATAGTGGTCGTCCTTCGACGTGGTTATGTAGGGCGGAATATCCTTCGATACGCCCGACATGCCTTGAATCATGGCGTGGTTGCCGATGCGCACCCACTGGTGCACGGCGGTATGTCCGCCGATAACCACCCAGTCGCCCACTTCGACCTCGCCCGCGAGCGATACGCGGTTCACGATGACGTTGTGGTCGCCCACCACGCAATCGTGCGCCACGTGGGCATAGGCCATGATGAGGTTGTGCGAGCCTACCACCGTCTTGCCGCGCGAGGCGGTGCCTCGGCTGATGGTGACGTATTCGCGGATATCGTTGTAGTCGCCGATCTCGGCGGTGGAGAACTCTCCCTTGAATTTAAGGTCTTGCGGGGTGCAGGCTATCGACGCGCAGGGGTGTATGCGGCAGCCTTTGCCGATGCGCGCGCCGTCGTGAATGACGGCCGAAGGGCCTATCCAGCAGTCGTCGCCTATGACCACGTCGCCCGATATGCAGGCGAAAGGCTCCACGACTACGTTCGCGCCCAACTTCGCGTCGGGATGCACGTATGCCAAATTGCTAATCATTATTCTCTCTGTTCCGATTTTTTGTTTCTCACGATTTGCGCCATGAGCGTGGCTTCGCAAGCCAGAACGCCTCCGACGAATACCTTACCGGCCAAGGTGGCGATACCGCGACGCACGGGTTCTATGATGTGCGCCTCGATCTGCACCGTGTCGCCCGGGACGACCTTGCGTTTGAAACGCACGCCGTCGATGCGCAGGAAGTATGTGGAGTACTCCTCGGGGTGCTCCACGCTGCCCAGCACGATGATGCCGCCCGCCTGAGCCATAGCCTCCACCAGAAGCACGCCCGGCATTACGGGCTCTTCGGGGAAATGGCCCGTGAACTGCGGTTCGTTGGCCGTGATATTCTTGATGGCACCGATCGACGATCCGTCGAGATAGAATACCTTATCGATCAACAGGAACGGATAGCGGTGAGGGAGCAGCTTGCGCACTTGGTTGATATCGAGCAGCGCAGGCTTGGCGGGGTTGTATTTGAACGCGGGCTTCTCGCCGTCGCGGCGGATGGCGCGTATGAGTTGCTTCATGAACTCGGTGTTGGCATAGTGGCCCGGGCGCGACGCCCACACGCGGCCCTTTATGCGCATGCCGAGCAGCGCGAAGTCGCCCAGCAGGTCGAGCAGCTTGTGGCTCGCGAGTTCGTTGCTCGAACGCAGTTGCAGGTTGTTCAGATAACCGTCCGTGACGCGGATATCCTCCTTGCCGAATACCTTTTTCAGGTGCTCCAGCTGCTGATCCGACACGGGGTTCTCCACCACCACGATGGCGTTGTCCAGATCGCCGCCCTTGATGAGATTCATGTTGAGCAGCGGTTCCAACTCGTGCAGGAACACGAACGTGCGGCAAGGGGCGATCTTCTCGGCGTAATCGTTGTACATGTCCAGCGTGGCGTACTGGTTGCCGATCACCTTCGAGTTGTAGTCGACGTGCACCGACACGGTGAATTCGTCGTCGGGGTAGATGATGATGGCCACGCCCTTGTCGGGAATGGTATATACCTGCTTCTCCGTCACTTCGTAGTATTTGCGGTCGGCCTTCTGCTCGACGAGTCCCGTCTCGGTTATGCGCTGCACGTATTCGCGGGCCGAGCCGTCCAAGATGGGCGTTTCGGGAGCGTCGATGTCGATCACGGCGTTATCCACGCCCATGCTCCACAGAGCCGACAGGATGTGTTCGACGGTGCTTATCTTGGCTTCGCCCTTCTCTATCGTGGTTCCGCGCGAGGTGTCGGTGACATACTCGCAGAGCGCGGGCACGGTCGGCGTATTCTCGAGGTCGATGCGACGAAATACTATTCCGCTGTTGTCGGGAGCCGGATTTACCGTCATCGAAACATGTACTCCGGTGTGTAACCCTTTGCCCGAGAACGATATCGGAGCGGCGAGGGTTTGTTGTTTGATCTGCATATTTCGTTATAATTTTTTGTTGTTCGTCCTTAGCGGCGAGATAATAATGCGGACAAAGATACTAATATTTCGCAAAAAAACCGTACTTTTGCGATAGATTTGCAATTACACGAGAGTGGTTATGTCGAACACCGAACCGCAAAACAAATTGGAGGACAAGACCTCGCGCGCGCCGCAAAAACCGCGGCGGCAACGTCTGCGCCTGCCTTTCGACAACCGTCGGCAGGATGCGGGCGAGTGGGCTTACGACCATCGGCTGGGCCTGAGCGTGATGATAATAGTCTATTTAGTGCTGGGCATAGTTTTCGTCGGTTCGAAGATCATAATCGGTTCGAAACCCCACGAGCAGGGGATCTATATCGATTTGCAGACCCTCGAAGATCTGGAGGCCGAAAAGGAGCGGCTGGAGCGCGAGATAGAGCAGAAGCAGGCGTCGGATCTCGACTGGTCGGCCATACGCAACCGAACCTCGAACGACGCCATGCTGAACGAGGATCTGAAGGACGACCGCGGAACGAAGACCTCGGAGCTGAACGCTTCGGCCAAGGATATCATGGCGGGAATGAACGCCAACCGCGCCGCCTACGAGGCGGGACTGGCCGAGGCGCAGTCGATTCTCGACGCCGACCGCGGAGGCGACGAAAGCGAAGCCTCCGACGGGCAGGATTCGAAGGTGAAGGGCGGCGTGACGGTTCGTTTCGAATTCAAGGATCCCGTGCGCACCAAGCGCAGATTGGTGGTGCCCGCCTACATGTGCGATACGGGCGGGCAGGTGGTCGTGTCGGTCACTATCGATCGCGGCGGCGAGGTGCTGTCGGCGAAGGTGGTCTCGGGCGGCGACGAACTCATGCGCGACGCGGCGTTGAAGGCTGCGCGCGAGTCGCTGTTCAATATCGACATGTCGGCTCCCGAACGCCATCGCGGAACCATAACCTATACATTCTTACCACAGTAACCTATGCGGCGAACGCTGATTGCCATACTCTGCGCCGTGATTTGGCTGCTCGTCGGCCAAGTGTCGGAGCAGGTGTGCGGCGAACATGCCATGCGCGCGGCCGTACGTTCCACCGCGCAGGGTCGCATAACCGACTCGGACCGCGGGACGATCTGTCGCGCGGGCGACGACATGTTGCTGCCCGCCTCGTCGCCCGTCGCTGTCGAGAGGTGCGGAGGCGCGGTGTCGGTACGCGGCGCAGCCCGACGCGCGGGGCACGGTTTCACGAAAATTTTCGCCCCCGAGATCGCCGACAGGCATACGGGGCGCGTAACGTATACGTTGGATTTCGACATCCGCCGTTCGACGCTCTGCGTGAAACATTATCTTCACGTTCTGCGTCGACTTCGTATTTAGCCGTTTCCGTTTCGGACTCCATTTATGCCGACATAGGTCTGTCGGCAGAGTTCCGTTTCGATTCGATATTTTTTACGGAAACGTTTTTTTAATTCAACTGATTGAAATATGTCTAAATACGATATGCGCGAGGCGTTGTGCGCCTTGCCCTGCGGCGTCATCGAGAAGCGTCGCAAAACGGTCGCGGTACCGCTTTTGTTATTGGTTGCCGGTGTGGCGATGTTGGTTGCGAACGGAATGTTGTCCGGCTCGGCCGATAATACCGATCTCAAATCGGCTTTGGTGTTGTTCGGGGTCGCGCTGACTCTCGTCGGCGGAATCGTGACGGCCGCGCGTCTTTTCGGCGCGGGCGGCGCGCCGTACCACATCGGCGACGGATGCTTCTTGCGCCGCGAGGAGTTTAAGTTCGACAAGGAACGCGCCGCGGAGGTTGCCGAGGCCATACGTCGGGGCGATTTCGAGGCTCTTCGCGGCATTCCGCAAAGCGGCGTGTCGGCCGTGACGGCCGTGCTCTATTCGTCGCGGGCAAGCGGCTTCGCGGCGTGCAGGGCATTCGAGTACGCCGACATGGAGATGCGCCCGATCTGCGAGATGAAGGTGGTGGAGGGGCGATGACTCCGCCGCAAAACGGGGCCGCGCCCCGTCGGTTAACGTTAAAAAATGTTGCTTATGAGCGAGAATATATTGTTGGTGTGGGCTCTGCTGCTCTTCGTGGCGGTGGTCGCGGGTAAGTTGGCCTATCGTTTCGGCGCGCCCGCCCTGTTGCTTTTCCTCGGGGTGGGTATGGTCTTCGGACTGAAATTCATCAATTTCCAGTCGTTCGAGATCACGCAGTTCATTGGTATGGTCGCATTGTGCATCATCCTCTTTTCGGGCGGTATGGACACCAAGTTCTCGGCCATAAAACCCATCCTCGCCCCGGGAGTCGCGCTCGCCACCGCAGGTGTGGCGATCACGGCTTTCGTGACGGGTGGATTCATCTACTGGTTCTCGTCGTGGGTGGGGCTGGCGTTGTCGTTCCCCGTGGCATTGCTGCTGGCCTCGACGATGGCCTCGACCGACTCGGCGTCGGTGTTCTCCATCCTTCGAACCAAAAAGCAGGGGTTGAAACAACATCTGCGCCCGATGCTCGAGTTGGAGAGCGGTAGTAACGACCCGATGGCCTACATGCTAACCATCCTTATGGTGTCGGTCGTAACGGCGTCGAGCGAGGCCGAGAGCGCGGGCTTGGGCGACAGCATCCTGAAGTTCGCGGTGCAGATGGTGGTCGGCTCGGGTCTGGGTTACGGAATCGGACGTTTGGCGGTGCTCACCATCAATCGTATAAACATCAAGAACAACGTGTCGCTCTATTCGGTGCTGCTGCTGGCTTTCGTATTCTTCTCGTTCTCGTTCACCACGCTGGTGTGGGGCAACGGCTATCTGGCCGTCTATATCACGGGATTGGTCGTCGGCAACCACAAGTTGGCCCATCGCGGCAATCTGGTGTCGTTCTTCGACGGCTTCACGTGGCTGGCGCAGATCATCATGTTTCTCACCATCGGTCTGTTGGTCAACTCCGACGAGTTGATGCACCCCGAAGTGCTGCTCTTGGGCGGCGCGGTGGGCGTGTTCCTCATCCTCGTGGCGCGCCCGCTGGCGGTATTCGTCTGTATGCTGCCTTTCCGTAAGTTTTCGGGCCGCGCGCGGCTCTTCATATCGTGGGTGGGACTCCGCGGCGCCGTGCCCATCATCTTCGCCACCTATCCCATCGTGGCGGGGGTGGAGAACGGACGGTTGATATTCAATGTCGTGTTCATGGTGACCCTGATCTCTCTGTGCGTTCAGGGCACCACCGTGAGCGGCATGGCCAACTGGCTGGGACTCGCCTTCGAGGAGAAGGAGCCGCTGTTCAAGGTCGGCATTCCCGACAGCATAAAGAGCAACTTTTCGGAGATCGAGGTTACGGAGGCGATGTTGAGCAAGGGCAATACCCTGCGCGACATCGATATCGCCGACAACACGCTGGTGGTGATGATATTCCGCGGCGGCGAATATTTCGTTCCGCGCGGAAACACGGGTCTCGCCGTCGCCGACCGCCTTTTGGTGGTGTCCGACCGCGAAGAGGCGGAACTCCAAAGGATGTACGACGAACTGGGCATAACCGAAGTGATGAAACTTCAGTAAGCCCCGACGCATGCCGAGCCCGCATCGGAAATCTTCGTGGATTCCCGATGCGGGCTCGTTTTTTATGGCGTGTCCGACTACGCGTACGAAGCGAGAACCTTTCGATTCTCGCTTCGTACCCCTACAACAATTTGCGTCCTTTTTCGCTATTTGATGTATTTTTTTAAGATCTCGGCGCAAGTTTCGGGCTGCGGGCTTGCTGTTCGCCGACGACGGAGGGCTGCGCGAGCCTTGGGCGAGTTGCAGTCCGCCGCGGTGGGGCGGCGGCGAACTGCTCGGTTCGAAGAACCGCAATAATTCACATGCGTCAGCCAATCCCGCGGCAGGAACATTTTCGATAAGCCGAGGGCAGAGCCGAACTTGTTCGAGCTCTGCCGAGGCGAGAAAATGACTGCGTAAGCGAACGATTTCGGATAAAGGGCGGTCGCGGCGACGGAGCGTTAAAAATCGGAGAACGTTTTCGATAAGCCGAGTGCAGAGCCGAACTTGTTCGAGCTTTGCCGAGGCGAGAAAACGTCTGCGAAGCGAACTTTTGATTGCTTCAAAAGTGCCGAAGGCATCCGATTTAGCGCAGTCGCGAGACCGACCCCGAAATCGTTTCACCGCGGCGGATTTTGGCGCAACCTTTTGGCCGCGCAAAAGGTTGCATAAAGTAATCTCTAAAACTTATCTTCGGCGATTGCGAGGGGCGCAGCCTGCGAAGAGACCGCGAAATGAGTGAATGCGAATAGTAGGCATATAAAAACAAAAAGATCGATAATCATTGATTATCGATCTTTTGCTTTGTACCCCCTCAGGGGCTCGAACCCTGGACCCCAACATTAAGAGTGTCGTGCTCTACCAACTGAGCTAAAGAGGCATCAATCTATCCGATTGCGAGTGCAAATTTAAGGCACTTTTTTTATTCCTGCAAATTTTTTCGCAATTTTTTTGACTTTTTTTATCCGATTAATCGCTGTTCCACTCTCCCGCCGACTCTATGTAGAGCACGGGACGCCTGCGTTCCAGCGCTTTAAGGCGCAAATAGGCCTCATAGAGATTAATTCCGTTCGAAGAGTCTTCGGCCATGATATAACCTATCACGCACGCCTGATTGCGCGTGGTGCGATATGTCGTCTCCGCGCGGTCGAGGTAAGCGGCCTTCCAAGCGGGATCGTTCGTGGGGTTGCCGCCGCGACGGCGCGACGGGCCGCTTTTGCTCGTATTTACGGGCACCTGCGCTATGACGTACATGCCCAGCGAATCGCACATGCGGTATACGTTCTGCGGCACGGCCCCCATCTTGAATCGCACGGCGTTGTATTTGAGCACGCGCGCGGCGATTATATCCTTGTCGGTTATGGTGAGCGGATCGAAGTCGCGATAGAAGAGTTCGGTCTTTATGCCGTTTATCATGAAGTCGCCGTTGTCGTCGGTCTCCACGGTGCGGAATCCGATCATGTGCGACTGGTACTCGGCGAAACGGCCCTCGATCTGGGTCTTCACGTTGAGTCTGTATCGCACGGGCATGTCGGCGCACCATGTGAGCACGTAGGGGATACTTGCCATGAATTTCACCGTATCCTCGCCGCGCATGCCGAGCGTCACATCCTTGTATCCGTGCGTCACCACGGTGGTGTCGGGAGCGATCAGCTCGTAATGTATGCGCGCCGTCTTGGGGTTGAGCGACTCGGTCTTGACCACCAAGCCCACCTCCACCGTGGCGAACTCGCTTTTGAGATCGACGTTGGTGTTGTGCACCACGTCGCGCACGCGGATCATGGGTTGCGACATTACGTATACCTCGCCCACGCGGGGTTCGCGACTCTCGGCGAAATCCTCCATGCGACTGCTCCAGTGCTCTTTCAGAATGCGTATCGACACCGTGTTGACATCCTCTTTCGACGCCTTGGTGACGTTGAATTCGGCGGGCGCGAACGCATTCGACGAATAACCCACCTTCTTGCCGTTCACCAGCACCTCGTATGCTCCAGACGCCTCGTCGACATAGAGTATGGCCTGACGGCTGAGCCACATGAACGGTATGACGTACTTCGAGGTGAACACGACGGCGTCGGCCTCCTCGGTGCGCGTCCAGCCCGTCACGGGGCGCAGATATTTCGATGCGACGGCCCCCGCCCCCAACGCTTGCGCCTCCTCGGCGGTGGGATACGCGACGATTTTGCCGCGCGGCAGTTCGCGGCCGAGCGAGACGTATTCGGGCGAATCGTACTCCTGCGCCGCCGCGGGCGCGGCAGCGAGGAAAAAGAGCGATATGATCGACAGAAAGCGTTTCATATTTTTAGTATATTTGTAGCTGTAAAGGTATAAAAAATAATGTTTATCCGCAAAAACGCCCCTTTTTTCGGCGAGGGCCGCGCGCGCTTCGCCTCGGCGCTTTCGGGCGGATGAACCCGTAAAGATTTTATTCATAAGATGATTTCCACCCCGAAACTCAGATTCCCCGCCATAAGTCTGCGCGCCGCGGAGCGCGACGGCCGAACGCTCGTCTTCGACCGCATACGTTCGATGTGGGTGGTGCTCACGCCCGAGGAGTGGGTGCGGCGGCATCTGGTGGAGTTTCTGATCTCCGACTGCGGAGCTTCGCTGCGCTCTATCGTCGAGGAGTATCCCGTGGGGATCAACTCCACCGCCCAACGGGCCGACGTGGTGGTGCTGGACTCCTCGGCGCGCCCCTTGGCGTTGGTCGAGTGCAAGGCTCCCGACGTGGCCGTCACCCGCGGGGTGTTCGAGCAGGCGACGCGCTACAACGCCGTGGTGGGGGCGCGTTACGTCATTCTGACCAACGGCCTGCGCCACTTCTGCTTCGAACGCACCGCCGAGGGCTATCGGCCCCTCGACGCATTCCCGCGTCTCGACGTCGCGGCGGGCGACGAATGACCCTATCCCGCGTACGACTGTCCCGTCGGGTTCATCCCGTCGATGTATTCGCGGAACGCGTCGCGATAGTTGACGCTCAACGGCACGTACTCCTCGTTGTCGAGATAGACGCGTCCGCGCGCATAACCCGACACGTGGGCCAAATTGACGATGTATGAACGATGCACGCGCATGAAACGTCCCGCGGGCAGGGCGCTCTCCATGTTTTTGAGTCGAAACAGCGTCGTCACGGCCGCCCCTCCCGTCAGGTGCATGCGCACGTACTCGCCCACGCTCTCCATATATATGATGTCGGCGTATTTCACGAGCGACACTTTGTATCCCGCCTTGACCGATATGTATTCGTTGCTCGCCGTCTCGCTCTCGGTCGTGGCGGCGGCATCCTTGGCGTCGCGCAGCTTCATGAGCTCTGACAGCGAGCGGGCCTTGCCCACCGCGCGGTTGAAGTCGTCGAATCCGAACGGCTTGAGCAGATAATCCACCGCGTCGAGGCGGAAACTCTCCACCGCATACTCCGAGTAGGCGGTAGTGAAGATCACCATCGGCGGGTTCCGCAACCCGCGCACGAAATCCACTCCGTTCAAGTCGGGCATGTTGATATCGACGAACAGCAGGTCTACCTGCCGCTCGTCGAGCAGCCTTTGCGCCTCGGCCGCGCTGCTGCACGACGCAGCCTCCTCCAGATCGGGGATGCGGTCGGCATAGCTCCGTATCTGCCGCAGAGCCAACGGCTCGTCGTCTATGGCGATATACTTTATCATTGCTTTATCGGTATTGTCAGTTTCACACTATATTCGTTGTCGCGACTGTCGTCGATCCGCAATTCGTATTCGTCGCCGAAGAGCAGATCCAGACGTTTGCGGACGTTATCCAGCCCCATGCCGCTGCCTTCGATCTTGCGGCCCGTCGTAGCGTGGCGCGAATTGCGCACCTCGCATACGGCGCGTCCCTTTTCGCATTTCAGCGCGATGTGGACGAACGAGGGCTCGTTGTAGCTCACTCCGTGCTTGAACGCGTTCTCGACGAAGACGATGAGCAGCAACGGCGGGATCTTGGCGTTAGGCGGCAGCGGAGCCTGCACGTCGAGACGCACATCGACGTTGGCGGTGTAGCGTATGCGCATCAGACCTATGTAGTTCTCCACGAAGCGTATGTCCTTGGCGATGCTGGTCACGGCGTGTTCCGAGTCGTAAAGCACGTAACGCATCATCTTCGACAACTCGATCACGGTCTCCTTGGCCGCCTCGGCGTCTATGTCTATCAAGGCGTGGATGTTGTTGAGGGTGTTCATGAAGAAGTGCGGGTTGATCTGGTACTTCAGGTAATCCATCTCCGCCTGAAGGCTCTGACGCTCCAGCGCGACCATCTTCTGTTCGTCCTTCATCGACTTGAACATATATTTTATGCCGCTGTTGGCGCCGAGCAGAAATATTCCCAACAACGCGTTCCAATACCACGCGAGGTCGGTGAACGAGGCTCGTCCGTGGACGATGTAGGGTCCCGCGCCCGCTACGGGCGTCAGACGAATGCTCTCCTGATAATACTCCAAGGCATAGAATATCCCCGACAGCGTCAACGCCGAGACGATCAGGTACGCCGCGTAATGTTTCCGCAGCAGCAGCTTCGGAGCGAGCAGGGCGTTGTTGAGCAGGAATACGATGAAGTACGGCAAGAGTTTGCTCCATGCCGTGAGGATGTTTACCAGATAAACGTGCTCCTCCGACATCATCTTCGAATTGAGGATCGGGACGAGTATCGCCATCGCCCACACCATGAAGTAGAGCAGATTCTCGCCTACTATGGGTTTGTTGTTCTTGGGTTTCATCTTCGCAAATATAACGAAATTCCGCGACACGGCAAGCGGACGATTCGGTTATGCGGTTCGCGGAATTTTGTGTTCCTCCCCACTGCCGAAGATAAGTTTTATTTATAATTCACGTGCGTCAGCAAAAATGCCCCCCCCCTCCAAAAAAAAGATCGAGCGACACTCCTCGACCAAAGGATGTCGCTCGTTTCGTTTCGATGTATCTGTTCGCGCTTATTCGGCGGGAGCGATAGCCTCGCTGGGGCAAACGCCCGCGCAGGTGCCGCAGTCGATACATTTGTCGGGATCGATAACATAGATATCGCCTGCCGAAATGGCCTCAACGGGGCACTCGTCGATACAAGTTCCGCAAGCTACGCACGAATCTGAAATTTTGTAAGCCATAATAATTTTTATTTAAGTTAGAAAAAGTCCGATACAAATATAACGAATTATCCGATAATATCAAATCCCGTGTAGGGAACCAGCGCCTCGGGGATGCGTATTCCCTCGGGGGTCTGGAAATTCTCCAGCAGAGCGGCCACGATGCGGGGCAATGCCAGCGACGAGCCGTTGAGCGTGTGGGCCAGATTTATCTTCTTGTTGCCGTCGCGATAGCGCAGTTTGAGTCGGTTGGCTTGGAACGATTCGAAGTTCGACACCGACGACACCTCCAGCCAACGCTTCTGCGCCTCGGAATACACCTCGAAGTCGTACGTGAGCGCCGATGTGAACGACATGTCGCCGCCGCAAAGACGCAGGATGCGGTAGGGGAGTCCGAGCGACTTCACGATCGACTCCACATGGGCCACCATGTCGTCCAGAGCCTCGTAAGAGTTCTCGGGCAGCGACAACTGCACGATCTCCACCTTGTCGAACTGGTGCAGGCGGTTAAGGCCGCGCACATCCTTGCCGTACGATCCCGCCTCGCGACGGAAGCAGGGGGTGTAGGCGGTCATCTTGACGGGAAAATCCTTCTCGTCGAGAATCACGTCGCGGTAGATGTTTGTCACGGGCACCTCGGCCGTCGGAACCAGATAGTAGTTGTCGGCCGTGGCGTGGTACATCTGACCCTCCTTGTCGGGCAGCTGTCCCGTGCCGAATCCCGAAGCCTCGTTGACCATCACGGGAGGCTCCACCTCCAGATAACCCGCCTTGGTGTTGCAATCGAGGAAATAGTTTATCAACGCGCGCTGCAAACGCGCTCCCTTGCCCTTGTAAACGGGGAAGCCCGCGCCGGTGAGCTTTACGCCCAGATCGAAGTCGATTATGTCGTACTTGCGCGCCAGCTCCCAGTGCGGCAGCGGATTCTCGGGCAGAGCGGTGTAGCTCTCCACCAGCTTCACCACCAGATTGTCCTCGGCTGTCTTGCCCTCGGGGACGATCTCGGCGGGGAAATTGGGCAGCAGAACGATCTGCGACTGCAACTCGTTGCTCACCGACTGGTGCTCGACCGAGAGTTCGCCCGAACGCGCCTTGAGTGAGGCGACGAAGCGTTTCTTCTCCTCGGCCTCCTCCTTTTTGCCCTGACCGATAAGCGCGCCGATCTGCTTCGCGGCGGCGTTCTGCTCGGCCAGACAGTTGTCCAACTCGGCCTGAATGGCCTTGCGGCGGTCGTCCAGTTCTTCTATCTTGGCGATAACGGGAGCGGCGTCGACGCCTTTCTTTGCCAAGCGTTTGATGGCAAGCTCCTTGTCGTCTCTGAGTTGCTTCAGTGTCAACATAACCTTGTTGTTTTTATTCGATTTACGAATTGCAAAGTTATAAAAAAATACTCTTTGGTTATCTCGTCGCGCGCCGCTTTTTTCGATCCCGACGGCCGCGCGTCGCAAAAAGCGGCGGCAAAAAGGCGCGTTTTGCGCATTATTCACTATTTTTGCGCACGTTATGCGCACCATCGAACTCCTTTCGCCCGCCAAGGACCTTGCGGCCGCCGTCGCCGCCGTCGATTACGGAGCGGACGCCATCTACATGGGCGGCTCCCGCTTCGGAGCGCGCCGCGCCGCCGCCAACAGCGTCGACGACATAGCGCGCGCCGCGGAGTACGCTCACCGATACGGCGTGAGGGTGCACGCCGCGCTCAACACCGTGCTTTTCGACGACGAACTGGAGGCTGCCGAGGCGCAGGCGCGCGAGCTTATCGCCGCGGGTGTCGACGCCCTCATCGTGCAGGACATGGCGTTGCGGCGCATGGATCTGCCCGTCGAGCTGCACGCCTCGACGCAAACGGGAAACACGTCGCCCGAGGGGGTGCGGTTCCTTCAGGATTGCGGATTCGCTCGCGTGATACTCGAACGCTCGCTCACCCTCGACGACATACGACGCATACGAGCCGCCACCACCGTGGAGCTGGAGTGTTTCGTGCACGGGGCGATATGCGTGGGTCACAGCGGACGCTGTTTTCTATCGCGCGCCACGTCGTCGCGAAGCGGCAACCGCGGCGAGTGCTCGCAGCCGTGCCGCCTGCCGTACGACCTCAAAGACGCCTCGGGCCGCACCATCGTGAGCGGCAAGCATCTGCTTTCGGTGCGGGATCTCGATCTGTCGGACGATCTGGAGACGCTGATCGACGCGGGGATAGCCTCGTTCAAGATCGAGGGGCGTCTGAAAGATGTGCGTTACATAAAGAATGTCGTGGCGTATTATCGCCGACGCTTGGACGAGATCATATCCCGCCGCGCCGACATAACGCGACCGTCGGTCGGACGCAGCGTGCCCGATTTCACCCCCGATACGGCCAAGAGCTTCACGCGGGGAGCTTCGCGATACATGCTTCGCGGCAAATGCGGCGGCGTGGCGTCGTTCGACACTCCCAAGGCGGTCGGCGAACCGATAGGCCGCATCGCAGGCGTTTCGCGACGCGGATTCACGCTCGACCGACCGCACGATCTCGCGGCGGGCGACGGCATCTGCATAGTCGGCCGCAACGGCGTGTCGGGGACCAACGTCAACGGCGTCGAGGGCGGTGCGATAGTCCCCAATCGCACTGACGGAGTGGAGGCGGGAGCCGAGGTGTATCGCAATTACGACCATGCTTTTTCTCTCGCGCTCGACCGCAGCCGCACGCGCCGCACGATAGATGTCGACGCGCGGGTAGCGCTCTCGGCCGACGGCGCGACGCTCTCGCTGCGCGACTGCGAAGGGGTGGAGGTTACGATCGCGCGTGCTCTGCCGCTCGACCTTGCGGCCGCCCCCGACAAGATGGAGCAGACGGCGCGCCGCACCGTCGCCAAGAGCGGCGATACGATATTCAGCGTACGCGAGGTCGCGGTAGAGGGGGCGGAGCGGTTCGCGCCCGCGTCGCTTCTCGCCGAGATGCGGCGCGAGGCTCTCGAAGCGTTGCTGCGCGAGCGTCTCCGTCGTCCCGTGCCTCACCGCATAACGGCCGACGACGGCGCGGCCCGCTATCCGAACGATACGGTGACGCGTTACGAGAATGTCACCAACCGCATGGCCGCCGAGTTCTATCGCGCGCACGGAGCGCAGCGGATCGAACCGCCGTTGGAGGCTTCGCCTACCGCGGGCGAGCGGGTGATGATATCGAGCTACTGTCTGCGTCGCGAGATAGGGCAATGCCTGAAGGAGTCGCCCTCGCTGCGCGGCGACCTCTATATCGAGCGCGGCGCGGCGCGTTACCGCCTCGCGTTCGATTGCAGCCGATGCGAGATGTCGCTCGTCGACTGCGGACGCGGCGACAAGGGATGATTTTCCCCTCGGCGGCTGCGGGGCTTAACTGAAAGATGAGATAATTAAATATTTATGAGTCAACTTATAACTCCTTCGTTCCCCGATTACGAACTCATCGACTCGGGCGAGGGCGAGAAGCTGGAGCGTTTCGGCTCTTACGTCACGCGCCGTCCCGAGCCGCAGGCTATATGGCGTCGTTCGCTCGGCGAAGAGCAGTGGCGCGCCGCGTCGCACGCCTCGTTCATGCGCGCCTCCTCTTCGCGAAGCGACGAGCGCGGCGAATGGACCCGACGTCCCGCGATGCCCGACCGTTGGACGGTGGGGTACTCGTACAAAGATATGAATATCCGCATGCGATTGGGGCTTACGGCGTTCAAGCACGTGGGCATATTCCCCGAGCAGGCGGCCAACTGGAACTTTATCTACGACCGTGCGACCGCGCTCGCGGCCGAGGGAGATTCGCCGCGCGTGCTCAACCTGTTCGCCTACACGGGCGGCGCGACCTTGGCGGCCCGTGCCGCGGGAGCCGAAGTGACGCATGTCGATTCGGTGAAGCAGGTGGTGAGCTGGGCGCGCGAGAACATGGAGCAGAGCGGTCTGGACGGCGTGCGCTGGATCGTGGAGGATGCCATGAAGTTCGTGCAGCGCGAGGTGCGCCGCGGCAACCGCTACCACGGCATCATCCTCGATCCGCCCGCGTACGGCCGCGGCGCGAACGGCGAGAAGTGGGTTTTGGAGGAGCACATAGGCCGCATGCTGGAGTGCTGCGCCGAGCTGCTCGACCGCGAGCGCGGATTCCTCGTGCTCAACCTCTATTCGATGGGGTTGTCGGCCCTGCTGGCCCGCACCGCCGTAAGGCAGTGTTTCGGCAGCGAGGGCGGCGAGGAGTTCGGCGAGCTCTACTTCGACGACCGCAGCGGCAAGTCGCTGCCGCTCGGCACGTTCTGCCGTTTCGCGAGGTAGCGCGGGCGTCCGTTGTCGCGCACGATATTTGTCAGGCGTTTTTTTAGAAACACGATGACCATGAACAAATTTTTCGAACTCTTTCTGTCGTTTTTCAAGATCGGGCTGTTCACATTCGGCGGCGGATATGCCATGATACCGATCATACAGAACGAGGTGATAACCCGCCGCGGATGGATCGCCGAGGGCGAGTTTCTCGATCTGCTTACGCTGGCCCAGTCGGCCCCCGGGCCCATATCGCTCAACACTTCGGTGTTCGTCGGATATAAGATGTACGGCTATGCGGGCGCGGCTGCGGCGTTGCTCGGAGTCGTGCTGCCGTCGTTCATCATAATTCTCGTGGTGGCCGTATTCTTCTCGCAGATACGCCACAACGCCGTGGTCGACGCCGCGTTCAAGGGTATGCGTCCCGCGGTGGTCGCGCTCATCATAGCGCCCATAATGGGATTCACCAAGGGGATGCGTCCCATCCTCGTGGCTGTGGCCGCGGCCGTCGCGCTGGCGGTGTGGCATTTCGGCTTTTCGCCCGTCTATCTGTTGATAACGGGCGCGGTGGCGGGTGTCGCGTGGGCGGCATGGTCGGCGCGAAAAGGAAAGGAGGCGCGGCGATGATATATCTCCAACTCTTTTACAGCTATCTGAAGATCGGATTTTTCGGCTTCGGCGGCGGATACGCCATGCTCTCGCTCATACAGAACGAAGTAGTGGTGCAGAACGGCTGGATGTCCAACGCCGAGTTCGCCGACATAGTGGCCGTGTCGCAGATGACCCCGGGGCCCATAGCCATCAATTCGGCGACGTACGTGGGTTACACCGTGGCGGGATTCTGGGGCTCGGTGGTGGCGACCGTATCGGTGTGTCTGCCCGCGCTCACGTTGATGATAATCATCACCCGCTTCTTCCTGCAACTGCGCGACAACCGCTATGTGAAGGGCGCCGTGGCGGGTATGCGTCCCGTGGTGATAGGCATGATCGGCGCGGCCGCGCTGCTGTTGATATTTCCTTCGTCGGACGACGGCGCGAGCTTCATCGACGCTTGGAGCTGGGCGCTTTTCGGCGCGACGCTCGTCGCGTCGTACAAGAGGGTCAACCCCATATTGCTGATCGTCCTCTCGGCCGTCGCGGGTATGGCGATATATCTTTAGATTTACTCCTCGTACAGCAGATATCGGCGACGCAGGACGCGGTACTTCTCCAATTCGGGTTGCCATACGGCGCGGATCTCGTCGGCCGAACGGCCTTCGATTATCATGCGGCGCACGTAATCGACACCCACTAATTTTTCGAACATGGGGGTGAAGAACTTATCGCCCGTTCCGAGATTGCGATAGGCGTCTATAACATACTCCAAGTCGAATCCGCGTTCGATGATTCTCTCGTCCGACACCCCGCGCAGATCGCGGCCGAAGCACTTGCGGTCCTTGAGCGGCGGGTTCTTCGCTCCCGCCATCGAGCGCGGCGTGAACGCGAAGTCGCCGCCCTTGTAATCGGGATGGCCGTAACACTCGAACGGATGGTCGGTTCCGCGGCCGAGCGAGCAGACGGTGCCTTCGAACAGACATGTCGAGGGATAGAGATAAACGGCGTGTTGCGTCGGCAGATTGGGCGACGGCGCGACGGGCAGCACGTAACGCGTCGAGTGGGTGTATCCTTCGCACGCCACCACCTGCAATTCGCAGTCGCCGCACCACCCCTCGCCGCGCGACATGAGGGCGATCTCGCCCATAGTGAGGCCGTGCACCACGGGAATCGGCAGCGCGCCGACGCCCGATTTGTACTTCATGTCGAGCACGGGGCCGTCGACGTACATCCCGTTGGGGTTGGGACGGTCGAGTACGATAACGGCGCGGTCATGGTCGGCGCAGGCGTCCATCATGCGCAGCATCGTTATATAATAGGTATAGAAACGCAGCCCCACATCCTGCATGTCGACCACTAACACGTCGAACTTGTTCATGGTAGCGGCCGAGGGGCGTCCCGAGCCGCCGTCGTAGAGCGACCAGATGGGAATCCCCGTCTTTTCGTCCACCGAGCTGCCGACATGCTCGCCTGCATCGGCGCCGCCGCGGAATCCGTGCTCGGGCGAGAAGATCCCCGCCACGTCGATCCCTTCGTCGCAAAGCATATCGACTAAATGACGGTCGCCGACCATAGCCGTATGGTTGGCCAGCACGGCTACGCGACGGTCGCGCAACGCCGGCAGGTATTCGTCCGTGCGCTCGGCGCCTACCTTGACGCCGCCGCGGTCGGGTTCGGCAGCCGAAATGCGCTCCGCCGCCGACAACAATATCGAAAAGAGTAAAACGATTCGTAACATAATTAAAAGTTAAATGCTTATCCGCAAAGTAATGAAATCTGTTCGCCGACGGCGGGGGATGCACGAGCCTCGGCGAGTTGCAGTCCGCCGCGTGGGGCGGCGGCGAACTGCCGACATCGCAACGCGATGTCGAAATACCGAACCGAAAGCGATACGAACTTTTATGCGGATCGACTCCCGATAGTCCGTTACTCGCCGCCGAACTGCATAAGGTACTCTTTTATGAAAGCGTCGATGTCGCCGTCCATCACGGCCTCGACGTTCGAGGTCTGGCACCCCGTGCGATGATCCTTCACGCGACGGTCGTCGAACACGTACGAGCGTATCTGCGAACCCCACTCGATGCGTTTCTTGGTCGCCTCCAGCGCCTGCTGCGTCGCCCGACGCTTCTCCATCTCGCGCTGGTAGAGCTTCGAGCGGAGGATGCGCATGGCGTTCTCGCGGTTCATGAGCTGCGAACGCGTCTCCATGTTCTCGATCAGGAACTCCACGGGCTCGCCCGTGTCCGCATCCTTGCCGTGGTAGCGCAGACGCACTGCCGTCTCGACCTTGTTGACGTTCTGACCGCCCGCGCCGCTCGACCGATAGGTATCCCATTCGCAGTCGGAGGGGTTGATCTTGATCTCGATGGTGTCGTCCACCGCGGGCGACACGAATACCGACGCGAATGTGGTCTGACGCTTGTTGTTGGCGTTGAACGGCGACAGACGCACCATGCGGTGCACGCCGTTTTCGCTCTTCAGGTAGCCGTATGCGAAGTCGCCCTCGATCTCCAGCGTGCACGACTTGACGCCCACCTCGTCGCCCGCCTGATAATCCATCATGCGGTATTTGTATCCGCGCGCGTCGCACCAGCGGGTATACATGCGCAGAAGCATCGACGCCCAGTCGAGAGCCTCGGTGCCGCCCGCGCCCGCGTTGATATCCATGATCGCGCCCATCTTGTCCTCCTCGCCGCGCAACATGTTGCGCAGCTCCAAGGCCTCGATGCGCTCCATGGTCGCGCGGTAGTGCTCGTCCATCTCCGCTTCGGTGGCGAGACCCGCTTCGACGAATTCGGGCATCAACCGCAAATCCTCGACGCCCTTTTCCACGGCGTCGTAATCATCCACCCAACTCTTGATCGACGCCACCTTGCGCAACTGCTTCTGCGCGGCGTCGGCGTCGTTCCAAAAATCGGGATCCTGAGTCTTCTCCTCTTCGTTCTGAAGATCTATTTTCCGCTGAGCGATGTCAAAGACACCTCCCCAACGAATCCTGTCGTCTTATAGCCTCTTTAATCTGTTCTTCCGAAATCATGATTTTTATACACTAATTAAAGTTTCGATTTTATCGTATGGTAAATTAAAATCCGACGGCCGTTTACCCGCGGCCTTTGGCCGCGTTTACAAATCCTACCCACCCTTAAATCCCCTCCTCGGAGGGGACTTCGGTCGCTGCGCTCCGAAAACCGTGTCCGACGCAGTTCGAAGAACCGTTCGGGGCAGCGCCTGCGGAGACCGCGAATGAGCCTGTGCGAATTGCGTGCCTCCGCGGGGCGAAGGCTGCGGCCCGCACGACTCTGCGAGTCGTTTTTACTCTATCTCCCAGTCCACGCCGTCCTTGCGGTCCTTCACGCGGATGCCTATGGCGGTCAGTTCGTCGCGTATCTTGTCCGACGCGGCCCAATCCTTGTCGGCCTTGGCCTTCTGGCGCATGGCGAGCAACATCTCGACCAAAGGCGTCACCATGTCGTTGCCCGAAGCTCCCGCTGCTTTCTCGTCGCGCAGGCCGAGAATATCGAACACATAGAGATTCACCGTGCCGCGCAACGTCTCCAGATCTTCGGCCGTAAGGCTTTGACGCCCCTCGGCCACCTGATTTATGATACGCACCCAATCGAACAGCGCCGAGATCACCATCGGCGAATTGAGGTCGTCGTCCATCGCCGCGCGGCAGCGGTCGGCCAAATCCCGCACGTCGACGCTCGACTGCGCCGCGGGCTTCAGCTTGCCCAACGTTTCCACGCCTTTCATCAAGCGGTCGAGTCCCTTTTCGGCCGCCTGCAACGCCTCGTTCGAGAAGTCGAGCGTCGAACGGTAGTGCGCCTGCAAGACGAAGAAACGTATCGTCATGGGCGAATATCCCTGCGCGAGCATTCGGTGCGAACCCGTGAACATCTCCTCTAAAGTAATGAAGTTGCCCAGCGACTTGCCCATCTTCTGTCCGTTGATGGTTATCATGTTGTTGTGCACCCAATAGCGTGCCGAATCGTGTCCCAGCGCGGCCGTGGCCTGCGCGATCTCGCACTCGTGGTGGGGGAACAGCAGATCCATGCCGCCTCCGTGGATGTCGAACGTCTCGCCCAAATATTTAGTGCTCATGGCCGAACACTCCATGTGCCACCCGGGGAACCCGTCGCTCCACGGCGAGGGCCAGCGCATGATATGTTCGGGCGACGCCTTTTTCCAAAGGGCGAAATCTACCGAACGGCGTTTGTCGTCCTGACCGTCCAGCGCGCGCGTGTTCTCGATTATGTCGTCAAGATTGCGGCCCGACAATCGGCCGTAGTGATAATCCTTGTTGTATTTCTCCACGTCGAAATAGACCGACCCGTTCGATATGTAGGCGTAACCCGCGTCGAGAATGCGTTTCACGAACTCTATCTGCTCGATTATGTGGCCCGAGGCGTGCGGCTCGATCGAAGGGGTGAGCACGTTCAACTCGTCCATCGCGCGATGGTAACGCTCGGTGTAGTAGTGCGCCACCTCCATCGGTTCCAACTGCTCCAAACGAGCCTTTTTGGCGATCTTGTCCTCGCCCTCGTCGGCGTCGTGCTCCAGATGGCCCACGTCGGTGATGTTGCGCACGTAACGCACCTTATAACCCGACGCTTTGAGATAGCGGAACAGCATGTCGAACGTGACGGCGGGGCGGGCGTGGCCCAGATGCGGGTCGCCGTAAACCGTGGGGCCGCATACGTACATTCCCACATGTTCGGGATTAATCGGCTCGAACGCCTCCTTGCGACGGGTGAGCGTGTTGTATAAAACCAGTTTCGATTCCATGACCGTGAAATTTTTACAAAAATAACCATTTTTCGCGAAACGCATCCGATCCGAGCCCCGAAATTTATCCGCATCGGCTTTGCATGTCGCGAGTCGCAGACTGCGGAGCGAGCGGTTGCGAGCCTCCGTGGGGCTTCGAGGAGCCGCAAATCAAAAAGCCCCCTCCTAAAACAACTCACCCCCGACCGTGAAGTCGAGGGTGAATTTACCATACTATGATTCGACTATCAGATCGCCTTGGTGTCGACGAGGATCCGGTTCACCTTGCGAACGGCTGCGGCCGATGCGGCGAACTTCTCGGTCTCGTCGGCGGTGAGGTCGATCTTCACGATCTTCTCGATGCCCTTGCGGCCGATTACGGCAGGAACGCCGATCATGATATCCTCCTGACCGTACTCGCCCTCGAGGTAGCAGCTGCACGGGATAACGCGTTTCTGGTCGCCCAGCACCGACTCCACGACCGAAGCGGCCGCAGCTCCCGGGGCGTACCAAGCCGAGGTGCCGAGCAGTCCCGTGAGGGTCGCGCCGCCCACCATGGTGTCGGCGGCAACCTGCTCCAGCTTCTTCTTAGAGATGAACTGCGAAGCGGGAACTCCCTTGACGGTGGCTTTCGATACGAGGGGTATCATGGTGGTGTCGCCGTGACCGCCGATCACCATGCCGTCCACGTCGTGGATGTTGGCGCCTGCGGCCTTGGCCAGATAGCAGCGGAAACGCGACGAGTCGAGCGCGCCGCCCATGCCGATCACGCGGTTCTTGGGCAGTCCCGTCGATTTGAGCGTGAGGTAGGCCATCGTGTCCATAGGGTTCGACACGATGACGAAAATCGCGCGGGGCGAGTGGGCCAGAGCCTGCGAAACCACGCTCTTGACGATGTTGGCGTTGGTGCCGATCAGCTCCTCGCGAGTCATGCCCGGCTTGCGGGGAATACCCGAAGTCACGACTACCACGTCCGAGTTGGCGGTTTTCTTATAATCGTTGGTGCAGCCCACCAGCTTGCTCTTCGAGTCGGTGGTGGCGGCAGCCTGATACATGTCGAGCATCTTGCCCTCCGAGAGGCCCTCCTTGATGTCGATCAAAACTATTTCGTCGGCTATGTTGCGCGCCGCGAGCACATTGGCGCAGGTCGCGCCCACCATGCCGGCGCCGATTACCGTTACTTTTGACATATCGTAATTTATTTAATTTGGGTTGAATTCAGTTCTTCCGTTTCGCGCTGTTAGCCGATGAGTTCGGTGTAGGCCTCGGGCGTCAGCAGAGCGTCGTAATCGGCGGGGTTGTTCATCTTCACCTTAATCATCCAGCCTTCGCCGTAAGGATCGGAATTAACCAGAGCGGGATCGGCGTCCACGGCGTCGTTGAACTCCACCACCTCGCCGCCCACGGGCAGGAAAGCGTCGCTTACGGTCTTAACGGCCTCGATCGAGCCGAACACGTCGCCCGCGGCCAATGTCTCGCCCACGGTGGGAACGTCGACGAACACTATGTCGCCCAACTGACTCTGTGCGAAATCGGTAATACCTATAAAGGCGAACTCGCCCTCGACGCGGCACCATTCGTGGTCGCTCGAATACTTCAGATTTGAAGGTACATTCATGATATTTACTGTTTTATTGTGTTAATTTCGTTCCGTTCGCGTCCGCCCGAGCATCTGCGGCGCGCCTTTCGCGGCGGCGGACTTTTTGCGGGCGGTTATTTATACAAAGATAAGTGTTATTTTATTAACGACAAGGGGTTCGTCGATATTTTATGCTTTCGGCACGAATTCTATCTCCTTGAAAAGATAACTCCTCTCTTCGCCGTCCGTGTGCTCGACCCTCAGGGCGCCCGAGGGCTTCACCCCACGAATCGTGCCGCGGAAACGGCTGCCGTCGGGCAGGGCGTACCAATGCTCCTCGTCGCGACGGTAGAGCCGACAATGATAATCGCGTTGCAAAGTATCCTCCTCGCCGCGGCGAAGCATGGCGTAACGCGCGTCGAGATCTCCGCGCAAGGCCTCCAGCACCTCGCGCCGATCGAATTCGCGGCCCGTCGCCGCGGCCATCGACACGGGGTTGGGCAGCACAGGGTCGAACCGAGTCTGGTTGACGTTCAGGCCGATACCCGCGACGGACCGCATTATGCCGCCGTTGCACAATTTGTTTTCGATGAGCATGCCCGTGATCTTGCGGTCGCCGACGTATATGTCGTTCGTCCACTTTATCCGCGCCCCGACGCCGAAGCGGGCCAAGGTGTCGCAGACGGCCAGCGCGACCGCCTCCGAGAGCATGAACTGCCGCGTTGGGACGAGGAACGACGGTTCGAAAACGACTGAGAAGGTGAGGTTCAGCCCCTCCGCGCTCTCCCAGCGATGGCCGCGCTGGCCGCGTCCCGCCGTCTGCCGCTCGACCCAAACGACGTCGCCCTCGCGGTAACGCGCGTCTGCGGCCTCGTCGTTCGACGATGTGAGTTCTTCGAATCGGTATATCATCGCGCGATCGGTCGAGGAGGGTTTTCGGCCATGTAACGCCACAGCGGCGCGGCGTGGAGACACTGCATTATCTCGTCGCCGTCGAGCAGCTCGCGCACCTCGCGGGCGGTCATAAGATGTACCTTTATATCTTCGCCCGCCTCGGTGTGCTGCTCGGCCACGCGCTCGACGCCCTCGGCCAAGAACGTGTACACGCGGTTGGTGTGGTTGGTCGGATTGGGCGAGGTGACCATGTAGCGTCGCCACACGCCGCCCGCATATCCCGTCTCCTCCAGAAGTTCGCGACGCGCACTCTGCTCCGCCGTCTCGCCCTCCTCGCAGGTGCCGGCCACCAACTCGTAACGCGTCTCGCCCAGAGCGTGTCGGTACTGGCTTATCATGACGAACTCGCCCTCGACAGTGCGGGCAATGACGTTCACCCAATCGGGGAACTCGAAGACATACCATTCGGGCACTACCGCCCCCGTGGGCAGCTCCACGCTTTCGCGGCGCACCGTGAACCACGGTCGACGGGCGATGTATTCGCTCGACAGCACGCGCCACGGGCGGTTTTCAGGTTTTTTCATATGCGTATTTGTAAGTATTTCGACATCGTTTCCGATGTCGGCAGTTCGCCGCCGCCCCCACGCGGCGGACTGCAACTCGCATTACGCTCGATTGCGTCCTGCCGCCGTCGGCGAACAGGGCCATATTTCTATACCGCCACGCCGAAATCGCGCAGGGCGTCGTTCAGCGAAGTTTTTTTGTCGGTCGACTCCTTGCGGTGGCCTATGATGAGCGCGCACGACACGCCGTACTCGCCCGCGGGGAACTTCTTGGTGTAGCTGCCCGGTACGACCACCGAACGCGCGGGGACGTATCCGCGATACTCCACGGGTTCCGCGCCCGTAACGTCGATGATGTGCGTCGAACCCGTGATTACGGTATTCGATCCGAGCACCGCTTCGCGACACACGTGCGCGCCCTCCACCACGATCGAGCGCGATCCGATGAAACAGTTGTCCTCGATGATTACGGGCGCCGCCTGCACGGGCTCCAGCACGCCGCCGATACCCACGCCGCCGCTCAGATGCACGTGTCTGCCTATCTGCGCGCACGAGCCGACGGTGGCCCACGTGTCGACCATCGTGCCCGTATCGACGTAAGCGCCTATGTTGACGTACGAGGGCATGAGGATCGCTCCCGCCGCGATGTAGGCTCCGTAACGCGCCACTGCATGCGGCACGGCGCGCACGCCCTGCTTCTCGTAATCGCGCTTAAGCTCCATCTTGTCGTACCACTCCAGCTCGCCGCCGCGCATCACGCGCATCTCCTGAATCGGGAAATACATGATTATCGCCTTCTTGACCCATTCGTTCACCTGCCACTCGCTCTTTTCGAGATCGACGGGTTCGGCGGTGCGCAGCGCGCCTTTGTCCACGGCCTCCACCACCTCGCGTATCGCAGCCTTGACGGCGGGGTCGGCCAACATCGAACGGTCGCTCCACGCCCGTTCCACTATTTCTTTGAGATCGTTATACATATTTATTCTCGTTTTGTGCGGTAAAGATAGATAAAATCGTGCTAACGCCGTGTCGGCGAATACAAAAATTAATACCTTTGCATCCGAATAAGGAATATTCTGATAAGGTATTATGAAGGTCTACAAATTCGGAGGAGCCTCGGTGAAGAGCGCCGACGGCGTGAGAAACCTGCGACGCATAGTCGACGGTGAAGAGAATCTGTTTATTATCGTCTCTGCGATGGGCAAGACGACCAACGCGCTGGAGAGCGTTTTCACCCACATGCAGAACAGACGAAAGCGCGAGGCGGCCGACGAGATAAAACGCATAAAAGAGTATCATGCCTCGATCGTCGACGATCTGTGGGGCGGACACGTCGAGATCGAGGCTGTAAACAGGCTCTTCGGCGAGTTGCACGACATAGCCGTCGACTCCGTATACCGCGCGGCCGACGCCGAGTTGTGGTACGACACCATAGTGGCGTACGGCGAGTTGATCTCCACCACCATAATTTCGGAGTATTTGGAATTCACGGGCATCCGCAACCGTTGGATCGACATGCGCGCCGCGTTCGTCACCAACCAACGCCACAAGGACGCCTATGTTAATATAAAGGTATCGGAACCGAGGTTGAAAGCCGCCACCGAGAATACGGGCGTCGGCGTCTTCGTCGGTCAGGGCTTCATAGGAGCCGCGCCCGATGGCACCACGACCACTCTCGGCCGCGAGGGGTCGGACTACTCGGCCGCCGTGGCGGCATACATCCTCGACGCCGAGTCGATGAGCGTGTGGAAAGATGTCGACGGCGTGCTGAACGCCGATCCCAAGATATTCAAGGACGCCGTGAAGATCGACGCTCTGAACTATCTGGATACCATCGAGCTGGCATACAGCGGCGCGCAGATCATCCACCCCAAGACCATCAAGCCGTTGCAGAACAAGAATATTCCGCTTTACGTGCGTCCTTTCGGCGACAAGTCGAAGCCGGGCACGGTCATCAACGGCGAGGCGGAGCACGTGACGCTGCCTATTCTGATCTACAAGCGCAACCAAGTGCTGCTTACGATCCGTTCGCGCGACTTCTCGTTCGTCATGGAGGAGAAGTTCGCGGTTATCTTCTCGCTTCTCGACCGTTTCCGCATAAAGACCAATCTGATTAACAACTCGGCGGTAGATCTGAGCCTTTGCGTGGAGTACTCGTGGCATATCGACGAGTTGATAAAGGCGCTCAACGACGAGAATTTCAGCGTGGAGAAGATCGACGACGTGGAGTTGCTCACCATACGCAACTACACCGACGAGCTTTACGACCGTTACGCGTCGGATCAGGATCTGCTGGTCCGCCAGTCGAATCCCGCCTCGGTTCGCGTGGTGCTTCGCGAAGCCAAGTTCTGACGATTGCCCCCGAATCCCGTTCGACCGACGGATCGCCTCAGCGGCGATCCGTCGGTATTCGTATGTGTAAAGACCCTCGGTCCGTTCGCCGAAAATAAATCGCAAAAAACGATCTGAATACTTTATCGTTACGGAAAAATTATGCTATATTTGAAAATTATGCTATATTTGCGAGTCTTTTAGGGCGCGATTGTGTGTCCGGAAGGCAAATAATTGATTATAAACCATTAACGAGCGATTGCATCGCAAAACATTTCCACAATTATGGAAGAAAACAAGATTGTAGCAAACGAAAACTTCGACTGGAATTCGTTTGAGAACGATTTGGATCTTTACGGCGGCCAGAACAAGGAGACGGTTGCCGAGGCTTACGACAAGACTCTGTCGAACATCGCCACGGGCGAGGTGGTGGAGGGTACCGTAACCGAGATCAACAAGCGCGAAGTTACCGTTAACATCGGCTACAAGAGCGAGGGTATGATTCCGGCTACCGAGTTCCGCTACAACCCCGATCTGGCGGTAGGCGACAAGGTAGAGGTTTACGTAGATTCTGTCGAGGACAAGAGCGGCGCTCTGGCGCTTTCGCACAAGAAGGCCCGCCAGCTCAAGAGCTGGGATCGCGTGAACGAGGCTCTCAACAACGACGAGATCATCAAGGGTTACGTGAAGTGCCGCACCAAGGGCGGTATGATCGTCGACGTGTTCGGCATCGAGGCGTTCCTCCCGGGTTCGCAGATCGACGTGAAGCCCATCCGCGATTACGATATCTATGTCGACAAGACGATGGAGTTCAAGGTCGTGAAGATCAATCAGGAGTTCCGCAACGTGGTCGTTTCTCACAAGGCTCTCATCGAGGCCGAGCTGGAGGCGCAGAAGCAGGTCATCATGTCGAAGTTGGAGAAGGGACAGATCCTCGAAGGTACTGTCAAGAATATCACCAATTACGGCGTATTCATCGACTTGGGCGGCGTGGACGGTCTTATCCACATCACCGACCTGTCGTGGGGCCGTGTAAACCACCCCGAGGAGATCGTGCAGCTCGACCAGAAGCTCAACGTGGTCATCATCGACTTCGACGAGCAGAAGAAGCGCATCGCGCTGGGTCTGAAGCAGCTCACCCCGCATCCTTGGGAGGCTTTGGATGCCGACCTCAAGGTAGGCGACAAGGTTAAGGGCAAGGTTGTCGTTATGGCCGATTACGGCGCATTCGTCGAGATAGCATCGGGCGTCGAGGGCTTGATCCACGTATCGGAGATGTCGTGGAGCCAGCACCTGCGTTCAGCTCAGGAGTTCCTGAAGGTGGGCGACGAGGTAGAGGCGGTGATCCTCACCCTCGACCGCGAGGAGCGTAAGATGTCGCTCGGCATCAAGCAGCTCACTCCCGATCCGTGGGAGGGTATCGACACCCGTTACCCCGTGGGCGCGAAGTGCAACGCCAAGGTTCGCAACTTCACCAACTTCGGCGTATTCGTCGAGATCGAGGAGGGTATCGACGGCCTGATCCACATCTCGGATCTGAGCTGGACCAAGAAGGTCAAGCACCCCAGCGAGTTCACGCAGATCGGCGCCGAGATCGAGGTAGTGGTACTGGAGATCGACAAGGAGAACCGTCGCCTGAGCCTCGGCCACAAGCAGTTGGAGGAGAACCCGTGGAACGAGATCGAGAGTAAGTACTCGACCGACACCATCCACTCGGGCACCATCACCGAGATGACCGACAAGGGCGCCGTGGTATCGCTCGGCGACAACATCACGGGCTTCGCTCCCGCCAAGCACCTCGTGAAGGAGGACGGCACGACCCTGAAGCAGGGCGACACCGCCGACTTCAAGGTGATCGAGTTCTCGAAGGCCACCAAGCGCATCACTCTCTCGCACACTCGCATCTTCGAGGAGGTAAAGCGTGCCGAGTACGCTGCCGAGAAGGCCGAGAAGCGCGCTTCGGCAGAGGCTACCAAGTCGTCTGTGAAGAAGATCAACGCTTCGATCGAGAAGACCACTCTGGGCGACATCGCAGGTCTGGCTGAGCTGAAGGCCGCGATGGAGGACGCAAGCAAGAACAACAAGTAAACGCTTCGGCGTCATATAACGAATGCGTCCCGACCTCCGAGGTCGGGACGCATTTTTTTGCAGGGAGGGGGCTTTTTTTATAAGCCTTGCTTCCACCGTTTCAGATGCGGGAAGAATCGTCGCATTTGCTCTTTCGCTTGTTCGGACGTAAGGCTCAGCCCCGACTGCTTGTTTATATCGTCGGTAAATAGGGCGCAATGTTCTATCATCTGTTCCATCGTGAAATCCTGCGTGAACGCGCCCTCCTTGTAGCAGTATATGCAGTAGTCCCGATTCTTGCTTCCGTCGGCATTCGTGCCCGCGACCTCGTCCGTGAGCGGCATTCCGCAGCTCTGGCAGAAATTAGGTTCCATAATGTTCTGACGTTAATATAATATGTAAAAGTTTCGACATCGCAATGCGATGTCGGCAGTTCGCCGCCGCCCCACTGCGGCGGACTGCTGACGCATTCCCGCCGCCGTCGGCGAACAGCAACCTGTCTCGCTAAATTACGATTGCAACCTTGCAGCCTATTCGAATATTTCTTTAATCGCCTTGCCGCGCCATGCGTCGGGCGTCGCCGCGCCGAAGATATAGGCTATGGTAGGCGCCGTGTCGTAACGCATCACCGACGCTTCGATCTCGTGCCCGCGCTTTACGCCGCGGCCGAAAAATATCAACGGAGCCTCCATCTCGTCCATCGTGGTGCCTCCGTGGCCCGTTCCCGTGCCGCCGTGATCCGACACTATCATGAAGATCGTACGGTCGTACATCCCCGCCTGCTTCGTCGCGTCGACTATCCGCGCCAGATGAGCGTCGAGCTCGCGCATGCGATCCATGTACGGTTCCGATCCCCAACCGTGCTTGTGCCCCTCCACGTCGGGCGAGTCGTAAATCACCATCGAAAACTCGGGCTTGTTTGCGGCGAGGTAAGCGGTGAAAGCGTCGGTGATATCCTTGCTGCGGCTCTCGCCCATCGGTATGTGCTTGTGAAAGGTCGCGGCCTTGCTGTCTATCAGGTCGCCCTGCACATCCCACTCGTACATGGCGCATATATCCATGTCGGGATCGTGGTCGCGCAAAACGGTCAATATGGTCGGGAATATGCCGTTCTTGCCCGATTCCACCGACGGGAAGTCGGGTTTTCGGCTGCCCCAAGTGTTGAATCCGTGCATTTCGGGACCCACGCCCATGTACATCGACGCCCAGTTGCACGCGCTCGACGAAGGGAGTATGCTGCGGGCCTCGGCGGTCCACGCGCCCTCGGCGACCATCGTTTGCAGCGTGGGCATGTCGAGTTTGTCGAGCACGTTGCCCGCCAATCCGTCGAATCCGACTACGACCACGTGTTTTACGCCGCGCACGCCGCCTCGGTCGCTCCGTCCGCAAGATACCGACAATGCGAATATCGACAGAGCGATGAAAAAGAGAGTAGTTTTCTTCATTGTAATGATTTTTTAGAGGTTGTTATCGAATTCGTGCGCCGCCCGTCGCGCGTTCGGGACGTCGGGCGCGGTCTCACTCGCCCCGCTCGGCCTTCAGGCGGGCCACGACGCCGCGGAGATAGGTCTCTATGTCGCGGCTCAGATTCTCGTAAAGCGGGCAGGTGGTGTAGTTCTCGTTATCCAACAGTACGTCGCGTATCGAACGCAGCGAATTGATGTAGTTGCTCATCTCGTTTTTGAGCGGCAACCCCGTTTTCTTCGACGAATTGATCTTCGCTATCGACATCGTGCGCAGTTTGTCGCACACGGCGTTGAGCATTATCATCACCACGTTGTCCATGAGCGTATGGCCGTGCATGTACAGATATGTCGTCTCGGGCGTGACGCCTTTGGCGCGCAGCCTCTCGGCGAAGGCGGGCATGTTGCGGCGCATGTCGGGATGCTCGTCCTCCAGTCGGCTGAGGCGGCGGCGCACGTTGCGCTCCAGCCACGCGAGGGTCCCCGCGCCGTTGTTGTCCGTTTCGAGGAATCCCAGACGCACCGAGTTCTTGAAATCGACCAGCGTGAAGACCGATTCGTTCGACACCCCCGCCGAATAGACGTACCACAGAAACAGCGGATAGATGATGCGCGAGTACTCGGCCATGAATGTCACGAAGTCGAAGATGTGGCAGTCGTTTTTGGTCGCCTTCACGCACACGTTGTGCAGCGAGGGGGCGTAACACAGATAGTTCTCGGTGGCATAGGTATAGGTGTGGAACATGAACGGAGCCGAATTTATCGCGGCCGATTGCGGCGTGAGATCGCCCAAGAGGTAGTCGAAATCGGAGTCGACGCACAGCAGCAGCTCCTCGCTGGAACTGCGTATCATCGACATAAGCACTTTCTTGCCTTTGGGCAGATCCTCGCGGTTGGGCACCGAGATCTCGAAACGCAGATAGGGGTTGCGGAAATGGTCGAATATGCCGCGCCAGAACGCGACGTCCTCGTACCCCTCGACGAAGACGCGCACGAGCCTGCGGCCGTCGTCCACGGGGGCGGGCAACGACACCGACTGTTCGGCGCGTTGCCGTACATAGGCTTCGTATCTCAGTTTTTCGGCTAATGCTCGTTTCATATCTGCTGTAAATATAATGAAAAAATCGGCCTGCGGGGCGGGTGAACGGCATAAATACGCGATAAATTTGCTAAATAGCCTACAAATGCGTACATTTGTATATCTGTTGGTTTTGTAAATATATAACCTGAACGATATGAAAAAGAACCTTTACCTTTCGGTGTTCGCATTTGCGGCGAGCGTTGCGTTATTTGTGAATTGTTCGCCTTCGCCATCCGCGGTGGGCGAGAAGGTCGACGCTCTCGACGCGTCGGCTTGGGAGTCGGCCAAATGGATATCCGCCGTGGATGCCCCTGTCGTTCATGACGGCAACAACGGCCGCGCGGCCGACGGCGCGAGCTGGTTCGTGTCGACCGTGAAGAACGAGCGAAAGGTCGCCTCCGCCAAGTGGATGACCACGGGTCTGGGCGTCTATCAACTCTATCTGAACGGCAAGCCCGTGGGCGAGGAGTTCCTCAAACCGGGTTTCACCCACGTTCTGAAGACCCGCCGCTCGTTCACTTACGACATAACCGACGCTTTCGAGTGCGGCGCCGATGCCGAGAATCAACTCTCGGCGCAGGTTACCCCGGGCTGGTGGGCGGACAAGATCGTCACCCCGGGCGACGGAAAGATGTGGGGCACGAAGTGCGCTTTCCGCGGAGTGCTGGAGCTGACCTATGCCGACGGCTCGAAGAAGCTGTACGGCACCGACCTCGATAATTGGAAAGCGGGCATAGCGGGCCCCGTGAAGCATGCCGCGATCTTCGACGGCGAGGAGTACGACGCTCGCGAGAAGATGGGTTACGAGTGCGCCGACCGATTCGCCGCGCCCGAGGAGAACAAGGAGTTCCGCGGCGAGGTGCTGCCGTCGGAGGGCGCCGAGGTGTATCTGCGCCATGATCTCAAACTCTCTCCCGTGAAGGCTTACGTGTGGAAAGATGTCGAGAACGCCAAGGACAACGAGTTCGGCAAAGTCGTCATATTAAAGAATTTCGCTCCCGACCGGACCATGACCGTCGATGCGGGCGAGACGCTGGTAATCGATTTCGGACAGAACTGCGCGGGCGTTCCGTCGTTCGTGTTCAGCGCGAAGGAGGGCACGACGCTTACCTGCATGCCGGGCGAGCTGCTCAACGACGGCAACGGCGCGAGAAGCCGCGGCATGGACGGTCCCGAGGGCAGCGTGCACCGCGAGAACCTGCGCATCCCCGATACGGGTTGTTTCCTGAAATACACCTTCGGCGCGGGCGACAAGTTCGTGAGCTACCATCCGAGCTGCACTTTCTTCGGCTATCGCTACGTGTCGATCGTCGCCACCGACGCCGTGACTATCAAGGAGATCGCCACCATCCCCGTCACCTCCATCGCCGAAGGCCTCGAAATAGGCAAGATCTCGACGGGCGACGAGTCGATAAACAAACTCATCTCGAACACCTATTGGGGCCAGCTTTCGAACTACCTCTCGGTGCCGACCGACTGCCCGCAGCGCAACGAGCGTCTGGGCTGGACGGCCGACACGCAGGTATTCGCCGAGACAGGCACATTCTTTGCCAACACTTCGACGTTCTTCCGCAAGTGGATGCGCGACATGCGCGACAGCCGAAGCCCTCAGGGCGGTTTCCCGGGCGTGGCCCCGCATGCGCAGTACGGCAACGAGACTATGCGACTGGGATGGGCCGACGCTGGCATCATAGTTCCGTGGACGGTATGGAAGCAGTTCGGCGACAAACGTATAGTGGATGAGAACTGGGAGGCGATGGACCTCTTTATGAACCATATAAACGATACCAAGTACAGCCACGAGGCTTTGATAGACGAGAACAGGAACTACCAGTGGGCCGACTGGCTGAGCTACGAGCCGTTGGAGTCGTGCGGCGGCGGAGCCTTCGGCGAAGGCGGACCGCGTCCCGAAACCATCGACTACTGGAACTATCTGAGCGCCTCTTATTGGGCCATCGACGCCGCCATGATGGCGGATATGGCGGCCGCGACGGGTCGCGACGCCGCGAAGTATTCGCAGATGGCCGCCGACGCGAAAGAGTATATGAAGGCGACTTTCCTCAATGAAGACGGCACGTTCAAGACCGAGATCCTGAATACGATGCAGACTCCCGCTCTCTTCGCGTTGAAGAACGGCTTGGTCGAGGGCGAAGCGAAGGCGCGGATGATCGCCCGCCTGCGCGAAAACTTCGAGCAGCACGACAACTGCCTGCAAACGGGTTTCTTGGGAACGTCGATCCTGATGGCCACCCTCACCGAGAACGGCATGGCGGATATCGCTTACGAGCTTCTGTTCCAGCGCAAGAACCCGAGCTGGCTCTATTCGGTCGACAACGGCGCCACCACCATCTGGGAGCGTTGGAACAGCTACATGCTCGACAAGGGCATGGGTCCGCGCGGCATGAACAGCTTCAACCACTACGCTTACGGCTGCGTGTGCGAGTGGATTTGGGAGACGGTCGCCGGTATCGCCGCCGATCCTGCCGTCGCGGGTTTCAAGCATATTATAATGAAGCCCGTGCCCGACAAGCGTTTGGGACACCTCACGGCCGAGTACAATTCGGCCTCGGGCTCGATTAAGAGCGCATGGAGATACGAGGGCGACAAGTGGATTTGGGAGTTCACCGTGCCCGAGGGCGCTACCGCTACCGTAACCCTCCCGGGCGAAAGCGAATCGAAGGTATACGAGAGCGGTTCGTATACGGTAGAAAAATAATAGAGTTAAGGAATTTATATTATATAACCTTATTTCGAAGCGACGCGATAAAGCCCTCTCCTCGGGGAGGGCTTTATCGACATTTAAACAGAGTTATGGCCGACTGGAAAGAACGGTTGGGGATGGTCTACTCGACCAATCCCGACTTCGAATACGACACCGCGGGCGAGCAGGAGCCCGAAACGCTCGCGCCCGAGCGTCAGAATCTGCGCATCTGGCTCGACCGCAAACACCGCGGCGGCAAAACGGTCACCATCGTGCGCGGCTTCGTCGGCCGCGAAGCCGACCTTGCCGAACTGGGCCGCATGCTCAAAAGCAAGTGCGGCACGGGCGGTTCGGTCAAGGATGGCGAGATCATCATTCAGGGCGACCGCCGCGACCGCGTGGCCGAGTTGCTCTCGGCGGCGGGGTACGGATGCAAAAAGGCGGGAGGCTGATCCCCCGTTCCGTCATGCGCGCTGTTCGAAGCATCATACTTTCGGTCATACTGCTTGCGGCCCTCGTCGCGGCCGAACGCGCCTGCGCGCAGTATTACAGCTGGGGCGCCGACCCCGCGCGTTTCAGATGGATGCGCGCCGAAACCGAGGGCGCCGATGTGATCTATCCCGACCATACGCCCGAGATAGGACTCTCGACCCTGCGTTTGGTCGAACGTATGCGCCCCTACATATCTTACGGCTACCGCCTGCCCGCGCTCGACATTCCGTTCGTCGTGCACCCCGAGAACATGCGCTCGAACGGTCTGGTTATGTGGCTGCCCAAGCGCGTGGAGTTTCTTTCGGCTCCCGCCGTCGACGGCTACTCGATGCCGTGGATCAAGCAGCTGGTGGCGCACGAATACCGTCACGCCGTGCAGTACAACAACCTCAACGTGGGATTCGTGAAGTTCCTCAGCCGCCTGCTCGGGCAGCAGAGCTCCACCATCGGCCTGCTCTACATGCCGTTGTGGATGATCGAGGGCGACGCCACCATGTCCGAGACGCAGGCGTCGTCGTTCGGCCGCGGCAAACAGCCGCGCTTCACGCTCGAATTCCGCGCTATGGGCGACATAGCCACCAAGTACCGCAACACCGACAAATTCTTCTGCGGCTCCTACCGCGACTTCATCCCCGACCACTATCAACTCGGCTACCAGCTCGTGTCGTACGGCAACGAGACGACGGGACGGGTGATATGCGACGAGATAGCGGCTTACGGCCCGCGCCATCCGTGGATGGTGATCTCGACGGGACTCACCATGCGCAAGCTCTTCGGCTTCACCACGCGCGATCTGTTCCGCCGCACGTTCGGTTCGCTGGCCGACTACTGGGCCTCGCTGCCCGCCACGAAGAACTCGGCCGCGTTCCTCCCCGCGCCGCGGCGGCGGAGCTATACCAGATATTCCGATCCCATACACGTGGCGGGCGATACGCTGCTGCTTCTGAAGGAGGATTTCGACGATCCGTCGCGCTTCGTGCTGCTCGACGCCGCCACGGGCGAGGAGCGCACGCTGTGCCACACGGGCGAGGTGTCGACGCGCCCCGTTTACGACCGCGCCTCGGGACGGGTTTGGTGGACGGAATACCGACGCGGCAAGATGTTCGCCGAGAAGGTCGAGTCGCGAATATGTTATTTCGACCTCGGCGCGAACCGTCCCCGCACCGTCGCCATGCGCGGCAATCTGTTCTACCCAACCCCCGACGGCGAGGGCGGCATGGCGTGGACGGAGTACGCTCCCGACGGCATATATACCGTCGTGCGCCGCTCGCGCGACGGCTCCGAGAGCCGTTGCGCCCTGCCTTTCGGGCAGGAGGTGCACTCGCTCGCGTGGGATGACCTCACGCGGCGGATTTATATGATCCTTACGGGCGACGAAGGCATGTGGATCGCGCGAATCGATCCCGACGGCGAGGCGCGGCAGGTCACGCGCCCCGCCTACATAACCTTGAGCAGCCTGCGGGCGCGCGGCGGGACGCTCTATTTCGGCTCGATAGCATCGGGGCGCGACGAAACGCACTGTTACGACCTGCGCGAAGGAAAAGAGTACCGCATCTCGGAGTCGACGTACGGATCGTTCGATCCCGCGCCGACCGACGACGGCAGGGTCGCGATGACCACTTACGATTCGCTCGGATACCGCCCCTCGATACAATCCTTGCGCGAGGGTCTGCGCCCCGTGGAGTATTCGAAGCTGCCTCTCGACATAGTGAACCCTCCGCGGCGGAGCTGGAACACGATCAACCTCGACACCGTGGCGCTGAACGCCGCCGACACCGCGGCTTCGGCCGACGCGCCGCGTCGGGTGCGCCGCTACCGCAAGGGGCAGCACCTCTTCAACTTCCACAGTTGGGCGCCGCTGTCGTACGACCCCTTCTCGCTCGGCGAGGGCGCCGTGAACCTCAATTTCGGCGCGACGGTCATGACCCAGAACCTGCTCTCCACGATGGAGGGATTCTTCACTTACGGTTGGAGCGGCGGCGACGGATCGGTGTGGAGAGGTTCGCTCCGCTACCACGGGCTCGGTCCCACCCTCAGCGTGAACGCCACCTATGGCGGCCGCCAGAACATATATCCCGTCTATGCCTACAACCCCGAGACCCACGCCATAGAGTTCCCCGAGGCTCCCGAACGCGGCAAGTACTACTCCGTGGGCGCGTCGGTGTCGTTCCCGCTCATGTTCCAACGCGGCTACCACACCCGCTACCTCACGGCGTCGGCCTCGTGGGAGTACTCCAACGGCCTCGTGGCCAACACGGGCAAACTCTCCATAGGCGAGGGAGGCATCAGCAACGTGGCCACCATCGGTTACAGCAAAGGTCTGCACCTCACCTCGTTCGCCGTCGGATTTCAGGATATGACGCGCATGTCCCATCGCGACTTTCTGCCGCCGTGGGGCTTCGCGGTCTCGGCCTCGTACGCCGTCAACCCCGCCGACGGCCGTTTCAGCGATCTGGCGGCCCTCTTCGCCCGCATCTACACCCCGGGCGTGCTGCCGCACAACAGCTTCAACCTCGACGTCGCCTACCAGACCTCGATCGGCGGCTTCCGCTCGCGCGACGCCCTCTCGGCCCTCACGTTCAAGTCCACGCGCCTGCTGCCGCGGGGATTCGACTCCACCCAGATCGAGAACCGCCACTACATGGCCGCGTCGCTCAACTATCGGTTCCCGATATGCTATCCCGACGGCGGCTGGCGCGGAATAGTCTATTTCAAGCGCATACGCGCCAACATGGGGTACGACATCGCTCGATTCCGCCGCCGCGAATTCGTCGCAGGCGGCATGCTGCGCGAGCGTTGGCACAAGATCGATTCGTGGGGCGGCGACCTGACCTTCGACGTGAATCTGCTGAGCCAGCCCGCCTCGGCCACCGTCGCCATCACGCTGTCGCTCTACCGTCCGAGCGAGGGCGGAGTTTACTTCTCGGCGGGCATGGATCTGCCCTTCTGACCGACAGACGAACGCATTGCGGCGGAAAATTACGCCTCCTTTCCGAATAAATTTATAACTTTGCACGTTAGAATAAAGCACAACCTTTCGACATGGATATAAAGAGAGCGATAAAAGATAAGAACAACATCATAAAGGCGATGTGGATCATCGCCCTCGGCCCCGTGGCGCTCATCTTCGTGATGCTGGCGTTGGCCGCCTCGGGCATCTTCGGCCGCATGCCCTCGTTCGAGGAGCTGGAGAATCCCAAGAGCAACCTCGCGACCGAGATTTACGGCGACGACGGCCACGTGATCGGTTCGTTTTTCGTCGAGAACCGCTCTTACGTGCAGTACGCCGACCTCTTTCCGCAGGACTCGACGCAACGCATATCGCTCGGCGGCCACGACGTGCCGCCCATCGTGGCCGCGCTGATCTCGACCGAGGACGTGCGTTTCCGCCGCCACTCGGGCATCGACATCCCGTCGCTGTTCCGCGTGGGAATCAAGACGGTGGCGTTGCAGAACCATTCGCAGGGCGGCGGCAGCACCATTACGCAGCAGCTCGCCAAGAACCTCTTTCCGCGCGACACGGTGCGCAACCGAAGCAAGGTCGGCCGCACGCTGAAACTCGTGCAGTCGAAGTTCAAGGAGTGGATTACGGCTCTCAAGCTCGAACACAACTACACCAAGGAGGAGATCGCGGCCATGTATCTCAACACCGTCGAATACGGCTCCAACGCTTACGGCATAAAGTCGGCCGCGAGCACCTTTTTCAACAAGGCGCCCGACGAGCTGAACGTTCAGGAGGCCGCCGTGTTGGTGGGCGTGGTGAACGCCCCCACGCGTTACTCGCCCGTGCGCAACCCCGCCAACGCTCTGGCACGCCGCAATCTGGTGCTCAGCCGCATGCGCGTCGCGGGCGCGATCACGCGCCAAGAGTGCGACTCGCTCTCGGCCCTGCCCATCACGCTCGACTACAAACCCATCTCGCACAACGACGGCGAGGCGACCTATTTCCGCGAGATGCTGCGTCAGGTGATGAACATGCAGCGTCCCGTGCGACGTCAGTTCCTCACCGACTGGGATTACGAGCAGGCGGTCAAGGAGTACGACGAAAATCCGCTTTACGGCTGGTGCCATAAAAACAAAAAGGCCGACGGCACGCCGTACAACATCTATCGCGACGGACTGCGCATCTACACCACCATCTCGCCCGCCATGCAGCGTTACGCCGAGCAGGCGATCCAGAAGCAGATGGAGACGGTGATCCAGCCGCGCATGGACCGTCAGGTGAAGGCTTCGGGCGTGCTGTTCCGCAACACCACGGCCGAAGAGCGCGAACAGATCGTCAAGCGCGCCATGAAGAACTCCGACCGCTACCGCGAGATGAAGAAGGCGGGAGCCTCGGAGAAGGATATATTCGCTTCGTTCGACAAGAAGTGCGACATGCGCGTCTTCACTTTCAAGGGCGAGCGCGACACGGTGATGACTCCGCGCGACTCGATCCTGCACCACAAACGCATCATGCGCGCCTCGTTCGTGGCGATGGAGCCCCATTCGGGCCACGTGAAGGCTTACGTGGGCGGACCCAATTTCCGTTACTTCAAATACGACATGGCCAAGCAGGGCAAGCGACAGATAGGCTCCACGGTTAAGCCGTTCATCTACACCTTCGCCATCGACCGGTTGGGCCTCACCCCCTGCACGATGGCGCCCAACCTGCCCGTGTCGATCGAGACCCCCGCGGGCATATGGTCGCCCAAGGAGGCGGGCAAGGTGGAGTACGACGGCGTTCTGCACCCGCTTTACTGGGGTTTGGCCAACTCGCGCAACAACTACTCGGCGTGGATCATGAAGCAGGCCAAGCAGCCCGAAACGGTGGCCGATTTCCTGCACAACATGGGTATCCGCAGCTATATCTATCCCGCTTACGCATTGTGTCTCGGCGCGTTCGAGTCGAACGTGTTCGAATTGGCAAGCGCCTATTCCACCTTCGTCAACGAGGGCGTGCATACCGATCCGATATTCGTCACCCGCATCGAGGACCGTCAGGGCAACCTCATCTCGAGCTTCATCCCGCAATCGCAGGACGCCATCAACAAACATACGGCCTACACCATGCTCACCATGCTTCAGCGCGTGATAACCGCGGGTACGGGCGGCCGACTGGTATGGCAGTTCGGAATGAAGGATATGGAGATCGGCGGCAAGACGGGTACATCCAACGAGAACCGCGACGCGTGGTTCATGTGCGTCACGCCCAATCTGGTGGCGGGATCGTGGGTCGGCGGCGAGGACCAGTCGGTGCACTTCCCCGCAGGCGGCGAGGGCAGCATCATGGCTCTGCCCATCGTGGGCGAGTTCCTCACCAAGGCGTATGCCGATCCCCGCCTCGGACTGAGCCGCAACGCCAAGTTCACGCGCCCCGAGGGGTGGGAGCCTTACGACTGTCCCAAGGAGCTGTCGCCCGACGAGGCGACCGTGCAGCAGAGCGGCGACGAGTTTTTCGATTAACCCCGCGTGCGGCGCGTTCCGCGGCTGAAAGATTAGTGCAAAACCCAAAAAACCGAAATATGAGAATTGCCATTGTGGGCGCGAGCGGCGCCGTGGGTCAGGAGTTTCTGACCATTTTGAACGAGAGAACCGATTTCCCCGTCGACGAACTTCTGCTCTTCGGATCGGAGCGCAGCGCGGGACGAAAATATAATTTCCGAGGCAAGGAGATCGAGGTGAAGCAGCTTTGCCACAACGACGACTTCAAGGGCGTCGACATCGCTCTGACCTCGGCGGGCGCAGGCATCTCGAAAGAGTTCGCCGAGACCATAACCAAGCACGGCGCGCTCATGATCGACAATTCGAGCGCGTTCCGCATGGATGCCGACGTGCCTCTGGTCGTGCCCGAGGTCAACCCCGAGGATGCCCTCGACGCTCCCCGACGCATCATCGCCAACCCCAACTGCACCACCATACAGATGGTGGTGGCCCTGAAGGCCATCGAGAAGGTGTCGCACATCCGCAAGGTGCACGTGGCCACCTACCAGTCAGCCAGCGGCGGCGGCGCGCAGGCTATGGCCGAACTCCGCACGCAACACGCGCAGATCGTGGCGGGCGAGGAGCCTACGGTGGAGAAGTTCGCCTACCAGCTGGCCTATAACGTGATTCCCCACATCGACGTCTTCACCGACAACGACTACACCAAGGAGGAGATGAAGATGTACAACGAGACTCGCAAGATCATGCACTCCGACATCGAGGTGTCGGCCACCTGCGTGCGCGTGCCCGTCATGCGCGCCCACTCGGAGAGCATTTGGCTCGAGACCGAGCGTCCCGTGACGCCCGAGGAGGCGCGCGAGGCTTTCGCTCGTGCCGAGGGCATCGTGCTGATGGACGCCCCCGCCGACAAGGTGTATCCCATGCCGCTCTTCATCGCGGGCAAGGATCCCGTTTATGTGGGCCGTATCCGCAAGGATCTCACCTCGCCCAACGGACTCGCGTTCTGGTGCGTGGCCGATCAGATCAAGAAGGGCGCCGCGCTAAATGCGGTGCAGATAGCCGAGTGGTTGATTAAAAACCGCAAGTAATGAAAAGGGCCCGATTCGTTTCGGGCCTTTTTTAATTTTACGAATTACGCATCGGTATTCGGCGCGCATTTAATTCACATGCGCCGGCAAAATGCGGTTCGAAGAACCGCGCGGGCCGCAGCCTCCCGCCAGCGGAGGCCCGCTATTCGCACAGCTCATTCACGCGATCTCCGCAGGCTGCTGCCCGAATGCCTAAAGCAACCCAAAAGCCGCCGAAGATAACACCGCAAAGGGTGTGCTGATGCGTGTAGATTACGTCCCCGCGCGACTCTGCGAGTCGCAAAATATACATATGTGTCGGGTAATATTTAATCCAGCGTTACGGTGAACGCCACGCAATCGGGGCGGTTGCTCGTCAGTCGCAGCGAGCCGCCGTGCAGCCGCACTATCTGGCGCGATACGGCCAGCCCTATGCCCGAGCCGCCGTCCTTGGTGGTGAAGAACGGGGTGAAGATATTCTCCGCCACGTCGGGAGGTATGGGGCCGCAGTTGTTGCTCACCTCGATATTCACGCGTTCGTCGGAATCTATCGACGTGCGCACCGCAATCCGTTTCGGACCCTCGCCGACGGCCACGGCCTCGCGCGCGTTCTTCAGCAAGTTGACCATCACCTGCGTTATAAGTGTGCGATCGGCGTATATCATGGTGTCGGGCGGCGTGATCTCGGTCGTGAACTCCACCTCGCGCAAGTCGGTCAGCGCGACGGCCTCGCCTATGGGATCGGCCACGCAGAGCGGCGTTTTGCGGGGCACGGGGATGCGCGTGACCTGACGGAACGAGTCGACGAACGACAGCAGGCGTTCGCCCGTGGAGTGTATGGTTTGCAGGCCGTTGCGCAGCTCGCTGCCGTCCGCCGACGAGGTCAGCAGCGTGTTGCTTATCGATGTGACGGGAGCCAACGAGTTCATTATCTCGTGGGTGAGTATGCGCGTGAGTTTGTTCCACGACTCGATCTCTTTCTCGTTCAGCTCGTCGTTTATGTCGCTTATGGTTATCACGCGCAGCTCCTTTTCGTTCAGCTGCATGTCGGCGCAACTGAGCGACAGGCTCATGTCGCCCGTCTCGTCCACATACTGCACGAATCGTTGCTCGCCGCGGCGGATGGTGCTCAGCGTCTCCACCAAGGCCGCCGACGTGGGCCGCAACTGCTCGATGTGGGTGAGACGCATGAGTCCGAACAAATGCGCCGCCTTGCTGTTGGCCTGCAACACGGTGCCGTTGCGCATGACGGTGATGATGCCTATGTCGGCGCACTCGGTTATGAGTTCGAAATACTTCTCCTTCTCGCGTATCTGCAACTTCGCGTTGTCGAGCACCTCCTTGATTCTGTTGAGCGAGTAGTTTATCAACGCGTGGTCGGTGACGTTGGGGTTGTCGGCGAAACGGAACGCATAGTCGTCGTTCTGCACGGCGTTGAATATGAAGTTTATGCGCTTCATGATGTCGCCGTATATCCTGAACAGCGACACCGTCGCCGCTATAACCACGGGCAGGGCCAGCACCAGCAGCGAACGTATCTCCAGCACGAACGACACTGTGATCGCGGCCGAACCCGCGGCTATGGTTACTATTCGGAAAAGGATCTTGTCGTATGGAATTTTGCGCTTGGTCATAACCCGTAACGCTTGATCTTGTTGTATAACGTCTGGCGGGTGATGCCCAACTGCTGCGCCACGGCTGTCATGTTGCCGTTGCACGCGGCTATGGCGTCGCGAATCATCCTGCGCTCCATCTGCTCCAGCGTCGACATCTCGTTGTCGGCCGCGACGGCCGTCGCGGGGCGCAGCAGCAACTGCGCGGCGTCGATGGTCTCGGCGTCGCTCATTATCACGGCCTTCTCCACCGTATGCTGCAATTCGCGGATGTTGCCCTCCCATGCGTGGGCGGCGAGACGCTCCGACGCCGCGGACGTGAATCCCGCGACGCGTTTGCCGTACTTCTCGGCGTAACGGGCAAGGAACATCGCGGCCAGCGGCGCTATGTCCTCCTTGCGGCTGCGCAGAGGCGGGAGCACTATATGTATGGTGTTTATGCGGTAGAGCAGGTCTTGGCGGAAGCCTCCCTGCGCCGTGAGGTCGAACAGATCGCGGTTGGTGGCCGTTATCAGGCGTATGTCGACGGGCACGGGGGTGTTGCTGCCCAACCGCACTATGCTGCGGTTTTGCAACACCGTGAGCAGCTTGGCCTGCATGTGCAGCGGCAGGTTGCCTATTTCGTCGAGGAAAAGCGTGCCGCCGCTCGCCGTCTCGAATTTTCCCGCGCGGTCGGTCCGCGCGTCGGTGAAGGCGCCTTTCACGTGACCGAAGAGCTCGCTTTCGAACAATGTGTCGGGTATGGCGCCCATGTCGAGGCTCACCATCGTGCCGCCGCGCCGCGTCGATAGGCGGTGTATCTCGCGGGCCAGCATCTCCTTGCCCGTGCCGTTCTCGCCCGTGATGAGGATGTTGGCGTCGGTGACGGCCACCTTCTCCACCGTTTCGCGTATGCGGCTCATCGCCTCGCTCTCGCCCCAGAACATCGGTTTGTCGGCGGGGCGCGACTCGTCGCCGCGTTTCGGGTCGCTGTGTCGGCGGCTCAGTCGGCAGGCGTTGCGCAGCGAGGCGATGAGTTTGTCGTTGTCCCACGGCTTCACGATGAAATCCACCGCGCCATGCTTCATGGCCTTCACGGCCAGATCTATGTCGGCGTATGCGGTGAACAGCACCACTTTGGTCTCGGGATATTTGTCGGCTATCTGCCTCAGCCAGTAGATTCCCTCGTTGCCCGAGTTGATTCCCGCGCTGAAATTCATGTCGAGCAGAACCACGTCGGCCTTGAAGGTGCGCAGAGTCGATACGAGCGAATTGGGCGAGGCGAGGGTGACCACCTCGGCGAAATGTTTGTCGGCCAACAGCTTCACGGCCGACAGAATGCCGCGGTTGTCATCAACTATGAGTAGCTTTCCCTCTTTCATCGTTCAGCGATAATTACCGAAGACAAAAATAGGCGGAATTTCCCGGATTGTCAAAAAAATCGCTCGATCGTCTAATTTTTTGACACTCTTGTCTATTGGTATTGGTGGTTAAAGTATTGATTATTAGGTGATAATGCTCGATGGCGCGGTTCTGGCACCGATTTCCGACAAAGGAAAAAATTATCGGAATATTATGAAAAAAGCGGTTCTGACCCTTTTCGTGTCAATTTTATTGACACCCCTCTATTCGCAGCGGCTCTCTCTGGAGGAGTGTATGGCCTACGCCGTCGAGCACTCCACCACCGTCGGACAGCGCGCCAATTCGCTCGCTTCGGCGCGCGAGGACTACATAAGCGCGGTGGCGTCGGCCCTGCCGTCGTTGAGCGCGGGTTCGGGCGGTTCGGTGAACTTCGGCCGTTCGGTAGACCCCGAAACCAACACCTACACCACCGTATCCACGTTCAGCAACTCCTACAGCGTCTCGGCGGGCCTGACGCTCTTTTCGGGCTTCTCGACCATAAACGGCATCCGCGCCGCCAAGGTGGCCCGCGCGATGGGCGTCGAGAATCTGCAATTAGCGCGCGACGAGGCCGCGATGAACGCCATGGCGGCCTATTTCGACGTGGTGTACTACACGGGCGCGGTGACCATCGCCGCTGACGCCTTGGCGGCGAGCGAACTGAATCTGAAAAAGGCGTCGAAGAATCTCGAACTCGGATTGGTTAGCCCTGCCGACGTGGCCGAGATCGAGGCGCAGGTGGCGGCGAACGACGTTTCTCTCACCGAGCAGCGGAACAATCTGTCGCTGGCCGAGATACGTCTGCGCGAGGTGATGAACTACCCGCAGGATGAGCCGCTCGAGATCGATACCGACGTCCGCATCGAGAGCGAACTGGTCGGCGCGTCGTTCGACGAGGTGCTCGACAACGCTTTGGCGAACAATCCGCGCATGCGCTCGGCCGAACTCAACAGCCGCTATTCGGAGATAAGTTACAGCATAGCCAAGGGCCGCTACTACCCGTCGATCTCGGCGGGCGGCGGATACAGCACCAGCTTTTACACCAACCTCGACAATGCGTCGGCGTACGATTCGTGGTGGCGTCAGCTCAAGCAGAACCGCGGTTCGTACGTCTCGGTGTCGATGTCGATTCCCATCTTCTCGGGTCTCGGCCGCCGCACCTCGAAGCATCGCGCCCGCTACAACATGAGCAACGCCATGTTGCAGGAGGAGGCCGTGCGCCGCAGCGTCGAGAGCGAGGTGGCGCAGACATACAGCCAGATGCTGGGTTACGGCAAGCAGTACGTGCAGGGCCGGAAGAAGGTGAAAGCCACCGAACTGGCCTACAACGGCGTGTCGCAAAAGTTCGCCAAAGGCATGGTCTCGGCCATCGAGTTGCAGACCGCCGCGAACAATTTGCAGCAGGCCCGCTCGGAGATGCTGCGCTCGCGCCTGCAATACATCATCAAGTGCCGCATGGTCGACTACTACAACGGCGTCCCGCTGCTGCAAGAGCGTTGACGGCATAGGACAGCTTTCCGCCGCGGGGCGCGGCGATACGATTCGTGGAAAATAATAAAAGAATAACACTATGGATATCAAACTCGAAAAGAAGAAGGGCTGGAGAGCCTTGTTCCAAAAGAAAAATCTGCCTTACGCCTTTGCTGGCGCGTTCGTGATCTTCGTGGCGTGGCTGCTGCTGCGCGACAACGCCTCGACGCTACGCGTGGATGCCGACGTGGTAACGGTGTCGGAGGTCCGCGGCGGCGAGTTCAACGATTACGTGCGCCTGACGGGCACCGTGCAGCCCATCACCACCGTGCAGCTCTCGCCGCTGGAGTCGGGCATCGTCGAGCGCATCGTGGCCGAGGAGGGCACCTCCGTGAAGCGCGGCGACGTGATTATCGAGATGTCGAACAACTCGCTCAGCATGCAGATCCTGCAATCGGAGGCCGATCTGGCCGAGAAACAGAACATCCTGCGCAACACCCTCATATCGATGGAGCAGGAGCGTCTGTCGCTGCGCCAGAACCGCCTGCAACTCGACCTCGACGTCGAGCGCAAGCGCCGCGCCTACCTCCAGAACGAGGAACTTTACAAGAGCGATCTGCTGGCCAAGGAGGATTGGCTGCGTTCGAAGGAGGATTACGAGCTCTCGAAGAGCCAGCGCGATCTGAATCTCGAACGTCAGATTCAGGATTCGCTCTACCGCACCAATCAGGTCGAGCAGATGAACGAGAACCTCGCTTCGATGGCTCTCAACATGCAGCTCATCCGCCAGCGTGTCGAGAACCTGAATGTCAAAGCCCCCATCGACGGCGAGGTGGGCATGCTCGACGTGGTTCTGGGCAAGTCGATAGGGCAGGGCGCCAACATAGGCCAGATCAACGACCTTTCGACCTTCAAGGTGACGGCCCAGATCGACGAACACTACATCGACCGCGTCGTCACGGGCCTCACGGCGTCGTTCGAGCGTCAGGACACCCGTTTCGAGATGCTTCTGCGCAAGGTCTACCCCGAGGTGCGCAACGGCCAGTTCCGCGCCGATTTCGTCTTCGCGGGCGACGTTCCGGAAAATATCCGCAGCGGCCAGACCTACTACCTTAATCTCCAGCTCGGCCAACCCACCGAGGCGATCATCATCCCCCGCGGATCGTTCTACCAGTCGACGGGCGGCGCGTGGATCTATGTGGTCGACGCCTCGGGCGAAAAGGCCTATCGCCGCGATATCCGCATCGGCCGCCAGAATCCGCAGTATTACGAAGTCACCGAGGGGTTGCAGGCGGGCGAGAAGGTCATAACCTCGTCGTACGACAACTTCGGCGACCACGACGTACTGTTGCTTAAACACTGATCTCCGAATCTCTGACTTATGAAGATAGCTTTCAAGAATTTCCTTACCACCCTGCGCCGCTACAAAACCGCCTCGGCGCTCAACATCGCGGGCCTCACGATGGCCTTCACGGCGTTCTACGTGATGATGGCGCAGGTGACATACGATCTGGGTTACGACCGCTCGTTCCCCGAATCCGATCGCTTGTATACGGTCGTGCCCCATTTCTATCGCGATTCGTATGTCGTCGACGCCCCTGCCGATATGTTCCCTTCGGTCGTCGAGCAGTGCCCCGAAGTCGAGCTCGGCGGCAGGATGACGACCGACAGATTGTTCGACGTGCAGAAAAAAGGGAATGAGACGAACCGTTTCAAGTTCGTTTTCAATTATGTCACCGAGTCGATTATCGACTTGCTCGGGTTCCGCGCCGTCGAGGGCGACTTGCGCGGAATGTTCGCGTCCGACGGCGTTATAGTGTCGCGGTCGGTGGCCGAGAAGATGAAATTGCATGCGGGCGACATTGTTTTGGTGCCCGACTCGCCCGATTACGGCGACCGCAACTTTGTCGAGGTGGTCGTGACGGGCATTTGCGAAGATTTCCCCGACAACTCGTTCCTCGCGGGAGCTCGCGTGTTTCGCCCCTTCAGGGATGATATTTCCCTGTCCAGATGTATGTTCCGTTTGCGCGAGGGGGCGACGGCCGACAATTTCGCCGCCGTGTGGAACAAGGCGGGCCGCGACAAGCACTTGGCGTTTCTGCGTTATATGGATCCCGATTTCGACGTGTCGAAAATCGACGAGTTGTACAAGCCCGCGCTTATATGCGTCCAGCGCGATATCTATTTCGACAGCGATGTGGATTTCGTGGAGCACGGTTCGTTTTCCGCCATCGTGACGGGCGCCGCCATAGCCCTCATAGTGGTGATCGTGGCCTTCATCAATTTCGTCAACTTCTTCATGGCGCTTATTCCCGTGCGGCTGCGCGCGGTGAACGTTTGCAAGGTGTTCGGCGCCCCGACGCGCACGCTGCGCCTCAATTTCCTGTTAGAGTCGGTCATGTTCGTCTTGTGCGCGCTGCTGTTCACGATGTGGATATCCATCGCGCTGCCCGAAACGCCGCTTGCCGATTACGTGTCGCGTCCGCTCTCGCTCGTCCACAATCTCGGTGCCGCGGGGCTGCTGCTGGCGATGGGGTTGGTCATGGCCGTCGTGTCGGCCGTCTATCCCGCGTGGTACATCACCTCGTTCAACGCCTCGCTGGCCGCCAAAGGGGGTTTCTCGGGCTCGGTGTCGGGCCGTCGCATGCGCACCGTGCTGCTCGGAGCGCAGTTCTGCGTGTCGATGGCTCTCATAATAGTCACGGCGTGCATGTGGATGCAGTATCGCTACATGGTGAGATACGACGTCGGCATCGACCGCGAGAATCTGTTGGGATTCGAATTGCCGTCGAAACATGACCTCGACGATCGCGAGTACCGCGCCGTGATCGACGACGGCATGAGGAGCATCGCGGGTATCTCGGGCGTGACCTATGCCAACCAACCTATGGTGAGCGACGGTTCGAGCGTCCGCACATCCTTCACCCGCAACGGTTACGACATAGAGCTCTATCTGCGTTACGTGACCCACGATTTTCCCGAGGTGATGGGCATCCCCGTGGTCGCGGGCAACGGCTTCATCGACGAATACGACGATTCGGCCACCCAATATTGCCTTATGGGCGACGCCGCTCGTCGCAAGTACGGTTTCGAGATCGGCGAGACGGTGAACAACGCCACCATCGTGGGCTTTGTGCGCGACGTTGCGGGCAACCCGCTCGATCAACAGCCCGCCAACGTGGTCTATGTCGCGTGGGGCAGCGCGGGCCCTCATGTCTATTTCCGAACGGAACCCAATACCGATGTCGGTCGCGTGGTCGACGATGTGCGCGCCCTGCTCAAGGAGCGTCTGCCCGACTTCGAGCCCGAGATCGAATTCTTCGACGCCGAGATGGAGCGTCTTTACGAAAAGACTCGCCGCAACGCGTTCGTCATAGGGCTTTTCGCCATGATGGCGGTGGTGATATCGCTCATGGGCGTCTTCGGCATCGTGCTGTTCGAAACACAGCATCGCCGCCGCGAGATCGCCGTGCGCCGCGTCTTCGGCGCGAGCTCGTCGGAGCTTCTGCGCATGTTCAACCGCCGCTATGTCATTATGGTGGCCGTCTGCTTCGTCGTCGCGGCTCCCGTGGCGTGGTACGTCGCCGACCGCTGGCTGGAGGGCTTCGCGCGCCGCGCGCCGCTGCCTTGGTGGATCTTCGCCGCGGCCTTCGCTGTGGTCATGGCCCTTACGGTCGGACTGGTCACGGCGCGCAGCCGCGCCGCCGCCAACGAAAACCCCGCGCGCGTGCTCGGAGGCGAATAGATTAGATACATAAAAAGTAAAATGATATGATTTTCCAAAACTTCATTACCGTTCTGAAGCGTTACACCTCCTCGTCGATCCTCAATATCGCGGGACTGGGCATAGCGTTCGCTTCGGCCTACCTGATTCTGGTTCAGGTATGCTTCGATCTGTCGTACAACCGCAACATCGGGAATGCCGAGAACATCTACCGCCTCGAATACCCGAGCTGGTACCGCGAGGGCTTCTACAGCGCGCACTGGAACCGTCAGCAGCCCGCCGAGATGGCCGAATCCGTTCCCGAGATCGAGGCCATAGTCGCTGCCTTTATGGCGGGGTGGGACCACGACGCGTCGATCAAGCGCAATGCCACCATCGACAACATGTCGCTTAAGCTCGCCCCTGCCGAGGAGGCGGTGTTCGACGTCTTCGGGCTCGACGTCGTGGCGGGTTCGGTCGAGAATTTCGGCGAAAACCACCTCGCGCTGCGCGAATCGGCCGCCCGCAAATACGGGCTCGACGTGGGCGACGTACTCCATTGGGGCAAGGGCGCCGAGGAGGGTGCGGGAACCGTCACCGTCTGCGCCGTCTACCGCGATCTGCGCGGCCCGTCGGCCATCGCCTCGACCGACGGCTTCACAGGCATGGCTCCCGCCCGCGAGGCCGACCGTTCGAACTGGAACACCCCGTGCTACATACGTCTGGCCGACGGCGCGTCGCCCGAGGCGGCGGCCGCCAAGATGTTGGACGACATGGTCGCCGAGGCCGAGAAGGAGGGCGCCTCGCAGGAGGATATCGACAAGTTGCGCAAGAGGATGGCCGTGCGTCTCCATTCGTTGAGGGATATCTACTTCGCCCGCGACGTCGACGGCGCCGACGGCCTCGTCGGCAACCGCGCCACCACCCTCACGCTGCTGGGCATCGCCTGCCTCGTGGTCGCCGTGGCGTTCATCAACTTCGTCAACTTCTTCTTCGCCCTCATCCCCGTCCGCATCCGCTCGGTCAACACCCGCAAGATCTTCGGCGCCTCGTCGCGCGGCCTGCGCCTCGGATTCGTCGTCGAGACCGCGGGACTGGTCACGGCGGCCTTGGCCGTGGCCTACTGTCTGGTCCTCGTCTTCGCCGACACCCCGCTGGCAGATTACATCTCGGCGAGCGTCGCCGTGGGCGACAACCTGCCCGTCGCGCTGTGGCTCGCGGGCGGCGCGCTGGCCGCGGGTGTCGTCGTAAGCATCTACCCCGCATGGTACATAACCTCGTTCTCGCCCGCGTTCGTCATCAAGGGATCGTTCTCGGCCACCTCGTCGGGCCACGCCCTGCGTTACACGTTGGTTGGCATCCAGTACGTAATATCCATATCGCTCATCGTGGCGGCTCTGTTCATGCGCTTGCAACACTCCTACATGATGAACTACGACATGGGCTTCGACAGCAGCATGGTGCTCGCCGTGGATAACGTGCAGTTGCCGAACCACGATAAATTCGAGTCGCTCGCCGACAAGCTCAAGGAGAATCCCGTGGTCACCGAAGTGGCCGTCGCAGCGGGCAATCTGGTCGCGCCCGAGCGCATGGGGTGGGGCCGAGGCTTCAAGGACAAGCAGATAAATTTCCAGTGCTACCCCGTGTCGTGGAACCTGCTCGACATGATGGGGATAAAGGTCGTCGAGGGTCGCGACTTCAACGAGAGCGACGAGGCGTACGAGAAAGGCACCTTCATATTCAACGATACGGCGCGTCGGCGGTTCGAGCTGACGCTCGACGATCAGGTGTACGGCCACTTAGGCGAGACCCGCATCGCGGGCTTCTGCGAGGATTTCAACTTCAAGCCGTTGCAGTACGGCATCGAGCCTTTCGCGTTCTATGTCTTCGGTCGCGACGTATGGTCCTATCCTTCGCACCTCTATGTCCGCATCGCCGCGGGAGCCGATATCCGCGCGGCGCGCCGCTACGTGGAGACCACGGTGCTCGAAATGCTGCCATATCTCGATTCGGCCAAGGTCGAGGCCTACCTTTTCGACGCCGAACTGGAGGCGCAGTACCAGAAGGAGCGACGTCTGTCGACCCTCATCACTATTTTCTCTGCCTTGTCGATCATCATATCGATGATGGGCGTCTTCGGGCTGGTGCTTTTCGAGACCCAGTACCGCCGCAAGGAGATCGGCATCCGCCGCGTCAACGGCGCCACGGTGGGCAGCATATTGTGGATGTTCAACGTGCAGTTCCTGCGCGTGGTGGCCGTCTGCGCGGTGATCGCTGTTCCCGTGAGCTGGTATTTCGTCGACCGCTGGCTTTCGACCTTCGCCTACCGCATGCCGATGCACTGGTGGGTGTTCGCCGCGGCGATCGCGGCGGTGGCTGCCGTCACGTCCGTTACGGTCACTGCCCGCAGCCGCGCGGCCGCCAACGAAAACCCCGTGAACGCAATACAACATTAACGAAAGGACAGAACAATGTTCAAGCAACTCGATTTCAAATCCTACTTTACGTTCCTCGGACGCAACAAACTCTATACGGCCATAAATTTCTTCGGTCTGTCGGTGTCGCTGGCGATGATAGTGCTCATCTCCACCTACACCCTGCGTCAGCTCGGCACCGACTCGCAGCACGAGAACGCCGACCGCATCTACATGGTCTCGGACGGCGTGTCGGACGCGAACGGTTACTATCTGCCCAAATACCTGCTCGACCGCTATCCCGAGATCGAGGCCGCGACTTCGGTGGCCTCGGGTACCGAGGAGATCGAAGTGGGCAACAACGGCGACAAGATCTTCGCCGAGGTGCTCGATGCCGACTCCACCTTTTTCCGCATCTTCACCTGCCCGATGGCGGAGGGCGACAGCGCGCCGTTCGCCGCCGACCGCCGCAATGCCGTCATTTCGGAGTCGTTCGCCCGCAAGCTCTTCGGCGGCGGCATATCTCCGCTGGGGCAGCCGTTGAAGATCGAGGGCGATAATACCGACTATGTGGTGAGCGCCGTGATGCGCGACATCGATAACTCGGCGCTCCCTTCGGCCGACGTGGTGCTGCGCGCCGAGCGCATGCCCGAGATCAACCTGTCGCACAACGAGACGATGGACAACTCGGGCGGCGCGGCGACGTTCCTGCTCGCGGGGCGCAACGCCGATCTCGCGTCGCGTGCCGACGACATGCTGGAGTACTTCAAGGAGATATATTGGCCCTATCGCGGCGGCATACGCGACCGCGTGGTTCTGCTGCCTCTGCGCGAGGTCTATTTCTCGGGGCTGGAGACCTACATGTTCAACCGCGGCAACCGCGATTTCGTTGCGATCCTTTTCTCCGTCGCCTTCATCCTGCTGCTCTTCGCCGTCATCAACTATGTTAATCTGACGATGGCGCAGACAGGATTCCGCGCCAAGGAGATGGCCACGCGCCGTCTGCTCGGGGCGTCGCGCGGCGAAATAGTGCTGAAGCTGATCCTCGAGTCGGTCGCGTTCACAGCCGCGGCGTTCGTTCTGGGACTCTTTCTGGCCGATGCGGTCAACCCCGCGGCCTGCCGACTTCTCGATTACGATTTTACCCTCTGGAGCGAGTTCACGCCTGCGTACGCCGCGGGCTGCGCGCTGTTCGTCGCGGCCGTGGGCGTGGCGTCGGGCATTGTGCCCGCGATCTCCATCTCGCGCTTCAAGCCCGTCGACGTGGTTAAGGGATCGTTCCGCAGCCGCACCAAGCTGCTGTACAGCAAGATATTCATCGCGGTGCAGAACGCCATCACGGTGGCGATGCTGGTGGCTGCGCTGACGATGTATTTGCAGATCAAGCACCTTATAAACATGCCGCTCGGGTACGATGTCGAGGATGTGCTGGTGGTGGACAACAATTTCCGCCGCGCCGGCAACGTCGTGAGCTTCGTCGAGGAGCTTCGCCGCTTGCCGCAGGTGGCGCGTGTCGGCGTCGGCAACGGAACCCCGCTGTGGGGCACCAACAACAACACGATCTGGTACGGCGAGGGCCGTATGGTGAGTTTCCAGCAGATCCGCGGCGACTCGGCCTATTTCGACATATTCGGACTTCGGGTCAAACGCGACAACCGTACGGGCGGCGACGACTGGTTCTTCAACCAGTACACCTTCCGCGAGATGGGTCTCGACGAGGATGCGGAGTATCTCCCGCTGGGCCGCACGGGCGAATCTCGCATGACCGTGGGCGGCGTGTACGACGATTTCCGCATGTTCCACTCCCTGCGCGACCAGTCGGCGGCGATGATCTGCCGTTACGAGGCGTGGCCGTACGATCGATCGATGCCGTGGAATACGATCGTCAAGACCGCGGGCGACCATCGCGCGGCGAAGGAGGCCGTTAAGGCGGCCTATCTGCGCGTCGCCCCCGACGGCGTGTGGAACGACGACGGATGCGTCTACATGACCGACTACATCGCCCGACTCTACGCCGAGCAGGATCGTCTGCTTACCATCGTGGTGATATTCACACTGCTGGCCGTGTTGGTGTCGGCTCTGGGACTGCTCGCCATCAGCACCTACTACATCCTCCAGAAGCGTCAGGAGATCGCCATCCGCAAGGTCTTCGGCTCCACGCGCCGCGAGATCGTCGAGCGGCTGGTGGGGGCGTTCCTCGCGCTCGTCGCCGCGGGCGGCGCGGTGGCCGTGCCCTTCGCGTGGTGGGTCATGAACCGTTGGCTGGAGGGATACTCCTATCGCATGGGAATGCGCTGGTGGATATTCGCGGCGGCCTTGGCGGCGGCGTTGTTCTTCTCGGCGGCGACGGTGCTGTGGCAGAGCGTGCGCGCTGCCGACGAGAATCCCGTGAACGCGGTGAAAGGTTGAACCGAAAGTAAACAATGTTAAACTTTAGTTTAATAAAGTTAAAGTATGTTTTGATAAAATTGAATTAGGATTAAATAATATTCATTAACACATAAAATTTACGACTATGGCAATGTTGAAAGTTGAAAACCTGAAAAAGAGTTTCTTTACCGAGGAGATCGAGACCATCGCGCTCAACGGCGTATCGTTCGAAGTGGAGGAGGGCGAGTTCGTGGCCGTCATGGGCCCCTCGGGCTGCGGAAAATCTACGCTTCTCAATATTCTGGGCCTTTTGGACAACCCCACGGGCGGCGAATACTATCTGCTCGACAAGGAGGTAGGCAAGTTCCGTGAGCGCGACCGCACCAAGTTCCGCAAGGGCAATATCGGCTTCGTGTTCCAGTCGTTCAACCTCATCGACGAGTTGAACGTGTCGGAGAACGTGGAGCTGCCCTTGATCTACATGGGTGTGAAGGCCTCGGAGCGCAAGGAGCGCGTGAGGAAGATGCTCGACCGCATGAACATCTCGCACCGCGCCGAGCACTTCCCGCAGCAGCTCTCGGGAGGTCAGCAGCAGCGCGTGGCCATCGCCCGCGCCTTGGTGTCGAATCCCAAACTGATTCTGGCCGACGAGCCGACGGGTAACCTCGATTCGAAGAACGGTCAGGAGGTCATGACGCTGTTGCAGGAGCTCAACCGCGAGGGCACCACCATCATAATGGTTACCCACTCGCAGCACGACGCCTCGTTCGCTTCGCGCACGTTGTGCCTCTTCGACGGCGAGCTGGTCACCGACGTGAGAAACAAGTTGTAGCGTTACGCCGCGCAATCGCTTTTTGGTACGGGCGAGGGTGATGCCTCCCCGTACCGCCAAAATAAGTTAGACATAAAATTAATGTTATGAAGAATCTCGACTATTCGCTGCGCTACCTGCTCAAGCGGCGCGGCAATTCGTTCGCTCGTCTGGTCTCGCTCGCGCTGGGCCTCGCGGTGTCGCTGCTTATCTTCTCTTACGTGGGTTTCAACCTTACCTACGACCGCTTCCTGCCCGATCGCGACCGCGTATGGCAGGTGTGGACCCAATCGCCGCAGTTCGGCTTGAGCAGCAAGATGGTGCGTCCGCTGGCGCCCAACCTCGCGGCCGACATGCCGCAGGTGGAGGCGGCCGTGCACATGATCGACATGCGCGAGCAGGTGACCGTCGACGACAATCCTTACGACGTGTATATGTGGTACGTGGGGACGGAGTTCTTCGACGTGCTCGACTTCGGTGTGGTGAGCGGCGACCCGCATCGGATCCTCTCGGCGGAGGGGCGCAATTCGGTGATGATATCGGAGCGTATGGCCTCGCGTATGTTCGGCAAGGAGGATCCGCTGGGCAAGACCGTCATGTTCGGCGAAAACGATCCCCGCACCGTGGCGGGAGTGTTCCGCACTCCGCCCGCCAACAACTCGCTCGGCGACTTCGACATGCTGGGGTGGCTGTGGTACGACAAGGAGAACGAGATATGGGGCGGTCAGGACTCTTTCCCCACTTACATAAAGCTGGTCGAGGGGGCCGACATAGCCTCGGTGGAGTCGGCGATGGAGGATTTCGACAAGCGTCACGGCATATACGAGAACAACCTCGAATGGAACTTGAGTTATAAGTTCGTGCCCCTCGCGCAGGCGCACTTCACCGACAACACGCTGCGGCAGATGCAGTACATCTTCTCGGCGATAGGCTTGGTGGCGTTGCTGGTGGCGTGCCTCAATTACGTGTTGCTCACCGTGTCGTCGCTCTCCGAGCGTAGCCGCACCATAGCCATGCTGCGATGCGGCGGCGCGCAACGCGCCGACATCTTCGCCATGCTTTTGGGCGAGACGTCGATAATGACCGCGGCGGCGGTGGCGTGCGCGGCGTTCGTCATCTGGGGCTTCGCGGGCGAGATAGAGCAGGTCGCGGGGTACCGCGTGACCGATCTTTTCGCCGTGAACCGCATCTGGATCCCGTTGGCGGTGTGCGTCGCGGCGTTCCTCGCTTGCGGACTGGCTCCCGCCGCGCTGTTCTCGGCCGTCGGGTTGCAATATGCGTTCCGCCGCGGCGGCGACAACCGCGTGTGGTGGAAGCGTTCGCTGCTCTTCGTGCAGATAGCCTGCGCCACGGGCGTGGTGATATTCCTCGGTATCTGCGCGCGGCAGCTGGAGTATGCCCGCAACGCCGATTACGGATACGATCACGCCGGCGTGGTGACCCTTACGCTGGTCGACACCATGTCGAACCTCAATACGGTGTGCAACGAACTCTCCGCGTTGCCGTGCGTCGAGGGCGTCGGAATGTCCGAGTCGTATCCCGTGTGGGGATACTCGGGCCAGACTGCGCTGGACGAGGAGGGCAAGCTGCTCTTTTCGTGCCGTTGGGAGTGCTGGGGCGCTGGGTATGTTCCCGCGATGGGCATGACCATGGTCGAAGGCCGCAATTTCCGCGACACGGACGGAGCGGACAAGGCGATAGTGAACGAGGCCTATGTGCTCAAGCGCGGCTGGGAGGATTCGCCCGTCGGCAAGCTCGTTTACGACAGCGGAGGCGCTTACGAGGTCGTGGGCGTGGTGAAGGATTTCCTTATGGGGAGAGGCCGCGCATTACCCATAGTGTGTCATCCCGCGTCGCTCTATGCCAATCCCGACAAAACGTATTCGTTCTGCCTGTCGGTACGCCTTGCCGAGATCACGCCCGAGACGCTGGCCGCGATGACGCGCGCCATAGACTCGGTTTACAAGGGCGCGTTCCGTTACGAGCCGGTTTCTTACCGCGACCGTGTGGAGATCATGTTCACGGGCGAACGCCGCATGCGCAACATAATGCTGCTGGTATGCCTCATAACCCTCGTCATAGCCTTGTCGGGACTCGTGGGCTACATGGACAACGAGATGGCGCGCCGCCGCAAGGAGATAGCATTGCGCAAGGTGGCGGGAGCTTCGTCGGCCGAGGTGCTTCGCATGGTATGCCTCGGCATTGCCTATATGGCTCTGCCAGCCGCAGCGGTGGGTGTGGCGGCCGCTGCGTATGGCGGCGACGCCTATCTGGCAGCCTCGTCGGATCTGAGGTGCACGCTGCCGTGGTGGCTCTTCGCGGCGGGGGCCGCGGCGGTGCTGGCCGTGGTGTACGCCGTGGCGGCGGCCCGCACGTGGCGCGCTGCCGACTCCAATCCGATAGATATGATAAAGGCCGAGTAGGGTATTTCCGCCCGCTCCGACAAACAGAATGATATGAAGATAGCTTTCAAGAATTTCGTAATGACGCTTCGGCGTTACAAGACGGCCTCGGCGCTCAACATAGCGGGACTTACGCTGGCCTTCACGGCGTTCTACATCATCATGGCGCAGGTGCGTTACGAGGTGTCGTTCAACCGCACGATCGCCGACAACGAGCGCGTGTACCTTATCTCGCCGCAGTGGAACGAGGACAAGTGGTCGACCAACGCCCCGCGTCTCTCGTCGGAGCGGGCGATGGCGGCGTCGCCCGATGTTGAGGCGGGCGGCTGCGTCAAGTACTGGGGATCGCTGGAGTGCGTGTGGGTGAAGCGCGACGAATACAACTTCGAGAAGTTTCCCATCGCCACATACGAAATAACCGAATCGATACTCGACGTGATGTCGTTCCGCGCCGTGGCGGGCAATCTGCGCGACATGACCCGACCCGACCACGTGATCGTCTCGCGCAAGACGGCCGATCTGCTCGGCGTGGGCGTGGGCGACGATCTCTACGTGCCGAGCGCCTCGAGCTGGCAGGGGGAGGTCAAACCCGACGTGCGCGTGACGGTGGCGGGCGTGTTCGAGGATTTCGCGCCCAACACGATGCTGAACGGCATGACCGTGTTTTCCGATGCGGGGGACAAGGATGCCGACAGCAACGGCAACTGGAACTTCTCGATATACGTGAAACTGCGCGACGGCGCCGATCCCGAGGCCTTCAGGCAGGTGTGGGAGGACGAGTATCTCGCGGCCCAGCGCGACCTGAACGTAAAATACGGGTGGGGCGACACCGACAAGGAGCTGAAGAAAGCCGTGCGGCTGCTGTCGCTGCGCGACATGTTCTACGACAAGGTGACTGTATTCGGCGAGTCCGTCGAGCAGGGCTCCGTGGCGGCTACCGCCACGCTGTTCGCGGTGGCGGCGTTGATCGTGCTGGTGGCCTTCATCAACTTCGTCAACTTCTTCTTCGCGCTCATACCCGTGCGTCTGCGCGGCGTGAACATCTGCAAGGTGTTCGGCGCATCGACGTCGACGCTCAGGCGCAACTTCGTATTCGAGGCCGTCGGACTGGCGTTATGCTCGCTCGTGCTGGCGCTCTATGCCATCGTGGCGGTGCAGGACACCGCTTTGGCGCGGTACGTCACCTGCTCGCTGGCCTTCGCCGACAACCTGCCCGTCGTAGGCATGGTGCTGGCGGTGGTATCGGCGATGGCTGTCGCCGCCGCGCTCTATCCCGCGTGGTACATCACCTCGTTCAACGTGTCGCTGGCCGCGAAGGGCGGCTTCGCGGGGTCGGCGAGCGGCCGCCGTCTGCGCACGGCGCTCGTGGGGGTCCAGTTCGCCATCTCGATGACGCTTATCGTAGTCGCCATGGCGTTCTGGTTGCAGTACCGCTTCATGGTGAACTACGATCTGGGCTTCAATACCGACAATCTGCTCACGTTCGGGGTGGGCAACGCCATATCGTCCAAAGAGGAGGCGTTCGCGGCGCATCTGGAGAGCAATCCCGACATCGAGGAGGCGACGGCCTCGGGAGGATTGTTCTTCGGCGAGAATTCGATATGGGGCCGCACCGTAGACGACCGCAGCGTGAATATCTACAACTGGCGGGTGCGTCCCGATTTCTGTCGGGTGATGGGAATCGGGATCGTCGAGGGCGAGGACCTCGCCGAGGCGTCGCGCGACCGCCGCGAGATGCTGGTGTCGCGCAGCCTTTGGCAGGCGGGGCTGAAAGTAGGCGGCAACTGCGACGGATATACCGTGGTGGGCGTGTTCGAGGATGTGAACCCGCTGTCGGTGGCCGAAAAGAGAGAGGATAATGCGGGGCTCGCCTTGATAAGCGGCGGGAATATGTACCAGTTCTATGCGCGTCCCCGCGCGGGGGCCGACATAGCGCGGGTGTGCGACTTCATACGGAGGTCGGTGACAGAGTTCGATCCCGCGGCCGATGAGCCGACGATAGAGTTCTTCGACGCCAAGGTGCGGCACGCCTACGCCCAAACCAAGCGGCAGACCGTGGTGGTGGCGCTTTTCTCGCTGCTGTCGGTGGTCATTTCGCTCATGGGAGTATTCGGCATCGTGTTGTTCGAGACGCGGCACCGTCGTCGCGAGATAGCCGTGCGGCGCGTGTTCGGAGCCTCGATCGGCGGGACGATATGGATGCTCAACCGCCGTTACGCGGCGATTTTAGTCGTATGTTTCGCGATAGCCGCGCCCACGGCGGCATATCTCGTCGGCAGGTGGCAGGAGAGTTTCGCGACCCGAGCCGAGATAGGGTGGTGGATCTTCGCGGCGGCGTTCGTCGCGGTCGCCGTCCTGACTTTGGGCCTCGTCACCGTGTGCAGCAGCCGCGCCGCCAACGAGAACCCCTCGCGGGTGCTCGGCGGCGAGTAGGGCCGTCAGACGATGAAATAGTGCGCGTGGGGGCTGGCCAAGTAGAGCCCGCAGACGGAGGCCTGCGGGTACATGGCTCCGTTCTCGGTGAGGCGGATGCCTATCGAGGCGAAGTCTATCAGCTCGGCGAGCTTGAAGATCGCCCGCTGGTCGGGCAGCGAGGGGTAGCCCACGGCGGGGCGGATACCGCGATAGGCTGCGCCGAACATCTGCTTCGGAGTCAGGTCTTCGTCGGGCGCGTACCCCCAGAGTTTGCGGCGCGTCTCGGCGTGGAGCCGCTCGCTCGCGGCTTCGGCGATGCGGTCGCCCACGCTCTGCATGAGCAGCGATTCGTAGTGCCGCCCTTCGGCTTTCAATTGTTCCAGTTCCTCGACGAACGAGGTCGAGAGCGTGACGGCGAAGACCCCTATGTGGTCGCCCGCTCCCTCGGGGGCCACGAAGTCGGCCAGCGCGAGGCACTCTCGGTCGGCGTCGGGTCGCCTTTGGCGCGGGGTGTCGATGACGGTTCGGCGGGCGACGCCACCGCAGCAGGGGCAGCCTGCGATGTGGCTGACGACGATGGCGTCGTCGGTGCCGTAAGCGGGATAGAAGCCCGCGGCGGCGCGTATGCCGTGACGTTTCTCCATCCCGTCGAGCAGGCGTTCGGCCTCGTCGAGGATTTTGTCGGCCTCGGGCGTTCCGCGGCGCACTCCCCAAAGATTGAAAAAGTGGGTCCAATTGATGTAGGGGCGCACGTCGGCTATCTTCATGTCGTCGAAGATGCGCACGCCCTCGTATGTCGGCGCGACGAGCCGTTCTTTCGACCAGTCGATGCGCAGTTTGCGCCGCAAGGCCTCGGCCGCGGGCAGCGACGCGTTCGCCTCGCGCTGCATCCTCTGTCGCAACTGCTCCTGCTCGAAGCGCAGGCATGCGATGGCGCGTTCGCGCTCGTCGCCCGCCAGACGCATGGCCAGAACGGGGTTTTGCGCGGCGTCCTTGACATGGAACACGGGACCGTCGTACAGCGGCGCGATCTTGGCCGCCGTGTGCAGAGCCGAGGTGGTCGCGCCTCCGATGAAGAGCGGCGCGCGCACGCCCGCTTCGCGCAGGTCGCGGGCCACGCGGCACATCTCGTCGAGCGACGGGGTTATGAGTCCGCTCAACCCTATGTAGTCCGCGTTGTGGGCTATGGCCGCCTCCACTATGCGCTCCGAGGGGGTCATGACTCCGAGGTCTATGACCTCGAATCCGTTGCAGGCCAGTATCACAGCCACTATGTTTTTGCCTATGTCGTGCACGTCGCCCTTTACGGTGGCCAGCAGGTAACGGCCGTTGCCGCGCGCCGCTGAGGCGGTTTGCGACGCCGCGATGTGGGGTTGCAGCAGCTCGGTGGCGCGCTTCATCGTGCGGGCGGTCTTCACCACTTGCGGCAGGAACATCTTGCCCGCGCCGAACAGCTCGCCCACGAGGGTCATGCCGCGCATGAGCGGACCCGCGATGATGTCGGCGGCGGAGGGGTAGGCGGCGAGGGCCTCGGCGAGGTCCTCCTCCAGATGCTCGTCGTCGCCGTGGCGCAGGGCCTCGGCCAGACGCTCTTCGAGCGGCGCAGCGCGTCGGTCGGCGCGGACGTCGTCGCGCTTCTCGGTCTCGGGAGCGTCGCGGAACTTGTCGGCCGCGGCGACGAGCCGTTCGGCCGCGTCGTCGCGTCGGCAGAGTATGGCATCCTCCAGAGCTTCGCGCAGTTCGAGCGGGATATCTTCGTACATGACGGCGGTCGAGGGGTTGACTATCGCCATGTCTAGCCCCGCGCGGATGGCGTGGCAGAGGAACACGGCGTGCATGGCCTCGCGCAGATAGTTGTTGCCGCGGAACGAGAACGACAGATTGCTCACGCCGCCGCTCACGTGCGCATGGGGCAGATTGTCGCGTATCCATCGCGTCGCGCGGATGAAGTCGAGGGCGTACGAGTCGTGCTCCTTCATGCCCGTGGCGATGGTGAGCACGTTGGGATCGAAGATTATGTCGTGCGGATCGAAGCCGAGCCGTTCGGTGAGCAGGCGGTAGGCGCGTCGGCACACCTCGACCTTGCGGTCGAACGAGGCGGCTTGCCCTTGCTCGTCGAACGCCATGACCACCAACGCCGCGCCCATGTCGCGCACGCGGCGGGCACGGTCGAGAAATATCTCCTCGCCCTCCTTGAGCGAGAGCGAGTTGACTATCGGTTTGCCCTGAATGCATTTCAGCGCGGCCTCGATCACCTCAAAGCGCGACGAGTCGATCATCCACGGCACGCGGGCCGTCTCGGGATCGGAGGCCATGAGGTTGAGGAACCGCGCCATTTCGGCGCGGGCGTCTATCATGCCGTCGTCCATGTTGACGTCGATCACCATCGCCCCGTCGCGCACCTGACGCCGCGCTATGGCCAACGCCTCGTCGTACGACTTCTCCTTTATGAGCCGCAGGAATTTGCGGCTGCCCGCCACGTTGCAACGCTCGCCCACGTTGACGAACGCCCCGTCGGGATCGAAGCCGTCGAGTCCCGCGAGCCACGGCAGGCCTCCTTTCGAGGGACGGCGTACGGCGGCAGCGCGCGCTGCCTCGGCGGCGATGGCGCGTATGTGCTCGGGGGTGGAGCCGCAGCATCCGCCCACTATATTCACTATCCCCTCGTCGATGAATCGGCCGATGTTGCGGGCCATGATCTCGGGAGTCTGGTCGTAACGTCCCATGGCGTCGGGGATGCCCGCGTTGGGGTATGCGCTGACGTGGCAGGGGGCGATCTCGGCCATGCGACGCAGGTAGGGCGTCATCTGCTCGGCGCCGAACGAGCAGTTGAGTCCCACGGCGAAGAGGTCGGCGTGGGCTGTCGATGCGAGCAACGCTTCGGGCGTCTGTCCCGAGAGGGTTCGTCCCGCGGCGTCGGCTATGGTGAACGACAGCATCACGGGCAGGCGTCGGCCCGAGCTTTCGAAAACGAGGCGCGCCGCGTCGAGGGCCGCTTTGGCGTTGAGCGTGTCGAAGACCGTCTCGACGAGCAGCAGATCTGCTCCTCCCTCGACGAGGGCCCCGATCTGTTCGGCATAGGCGTCGCGGAGCGTGTCGAAATCGACGGCGCGGAAGGCGGGATTGTCCACGTCGGGCGACATGGAGGCCGTCTTGCCCGTGGGACCGATCGATCCCGCCACGAAGCGCGGACGGTCGGGCGTGAGGCGACTCATGCGGTCGGCCTCGGCGCGGGCGATGCGCGCGGCGGCGAGGTTCATGCGGGCGACGTGCTCCGCGGTGCGGTATTCGGCCTGCGAAATGGCTTGCGCGTTGAACGTGCAGGTCTCTATGATGTCGGCCCCCGCCTCCAGATATTGTCGGTGGATGTCGGCTATGACGTCGGGGCGCGTGAGGACGAGGATGTCGTTGTCGCCCTCGAGCCTCACGGGATGGTCGCGGAACAGTTCGCCGCGGAAATCGGCCTCGCCGAGGCCCGCGCGTTGTATCATGGTGCCCATCGCGCCGTCGAGCACGAGGATGCGGTTGCGGATTGCGTTTTCTATGGTCTCTGCCATCGCTTTAGGATTTGCGCGCGCGGCGCGCGGGATTAATAGACGGCCTTTGCTATGGCCTCGACGCTGGCGGCGGCGTTCATCGAATAGAAGTGTATGCTCGGCACCCCCGCGGCCTTGAGCTCGCGGGCCTGCGCGATGCCCCACTCCACGCCCAATGCCTTCGCGTCGTCGTTGGTGCGGCAGCGGCGGAACTCGCCCGCCAGCTCCTCGGGAAGGTCGATGTGGAACGTCTTGGGCAGCAGCGTCTGTTGCGACAACGCCGTGAGAGGCTTGAGTCCCGGGATGATCGGCACGCCGATACCCGCGGCGCGGCAGCGGTCGACGAAGTCGAAGAAGCGGCGGTTGTCGAAGAACATCTGCGTCACGACATACTCCGCGCCTGCCTCGATCTTGGCTTTGAGGTGCTCGATGTCGATCTCGGGATTCATCGCTTCGTCGTGCTTTTCGGGGTAGCCCGCCACGCCGAACGAGAACTTTTCGGCGAGAGGCTCGTGGCGCGAGCCGTCGATCATCGCCCCGTCGTTGAACTCGACCACCTGACGGCACAGATCCGCGGCGTGTTCGTGGCCGTCGGGCATCGCGACGAAGCGGTTTTCGCCCTTGGCGCGGTCGCCCCGAAGTACCAGCAGGTCGGTGATGCCGAGGTAGGAGAGGTCGATGAATTCGTTCTCCAGCTCCGAGCGCGTGAAGCCGCTGCATATTACGTGCGGCACCGTCGGGATGCCGTAACGTCCCCGCAGGGCCGCGGCGATGGCCACGGTGCCCGGGCGCGTGCGTTCGGATGTGCGTTGGAACACACCCTCCGATACCTCGCGATAGATGATCTCGGTGCGGTGGGTGGTGATGTTGATGTATGCCGGATCGAACGGCATGAGTTTATCTATGGTCTTGAATACCTGTTCGATACTCTTGCCCCGCACGGGCGGCAGAACTTCGAAGGAGAATGCCGTGGGGTGGTCGGAGGCAAGGAATGATGCGACGCTCATAACCTTTTACCTTAATTTTCGTCGTCCTATTGGCGGTCGACGATGTGTGTAACGAAGGCAAAGTTACGATACGTCGTGCGTTTCTCCAAGATTCGGAGAGTATAATTCGTAATTTACTTGCGCGTTGCGTGCGCGGAGTGATATTGCGGAGCTCGCGGGCGGATGATGCTCGCGGGTGTCGCGGACGTCAGTTTCGGATGTAGTTTTTCGGCAGGACGCCGAAGTGCTTCTTGAAACAAGAGGCGAAATAGGACGGCGAACTGAATCCGACCATGAAACACACGTCGGAGATCGTGTATCTGTTCTGGCGGAGCAACGCCGCGGCGAACAGCAGCCGTTTGCGGCGCAGATATTCGTTGGGCGTGATGCCGTAAAGGGTCTTCAGTCGGCGGAAAAGATTGGAACGGCTCATATATACGGCCGCGGCCAAATCGTTGACCGACAATTCCACTTCGTTGATATGCTGCGTGATGAATTCATTGAGACGCTGCAACATGTGCATGTCTCCGCTCGACGGGGAAGCCAGCATGGGCAGGTCGATGCCGCCGATCTCCTCGTCCATTTCGCGAGCCTCGGCGAGCGATATCGTCTCGCTCTCGTCGGTGACGGTATTATTGACGGCGGGAGTCTCCGCGTCTTCGCTTTCGAGAGGTTCGGGGTGTTCGACGGGATCCGACGTCGCGTTTGCTGTCGGCGCTTCGAGCCTTCGGGGTTCGTCCGAATCGGTTCGCAGCGGCGGTTGCGGCGCGTCGTGTCGGTTGCGTCGGCGCAGGACGATTACTACCGTCGCGAAGAGCAACGCTCCGACGAACATGAGCACGATGGTCCGAGTCTCGGGGAGGCGAATGCGTATGATGATAGTATTGTCGTCGCTTCTCGATATGCCCGTACCCGTTTCGGTCGAAGACGGGGCGGTAAGCTCTGCCGCAAGCGGCTGCGCGTCGGCATCCGCGCGGCTCTCTCGGGCTTGCGGGACCAACACATGCAACATGATGCAGATAACCGTTATTATGTATGTCCGTCTCATTCTCGAAATTCGAATACGATACGTTTGTTTACTCAAAACGAACGCCGCCTTGCGAGCGGAGTTCATGCGGCGAAAAATAAAAATGCCCGCAGATCAGTCGTCTGCGGGCATTGCATTGCGTTCGCAGCTCGATGGCTGTTGCGAGGTCGAACTGTCCGCGACATCGACGAGTCGCGGACAGTCGCCCCGCAGAGTGTTATTCGGTCGCGGCTGCCGTTGACCAAGCTCCGATCTCGGCCAGCGATGCGCAGTTGCCTCGGTTGGTGCCCGTGAATCGCATTATGAGATATTGGGTTTCGGCGGGATCGAGCGCGAACAACTGCGCCTGATTTCTGTTCGACGTGTTGCCGAACTCGCAAGTTCCGAGGTAAGTGAGGTCTCCGTATTGGATCGACTCCTTGTTGCTGTAATCGACCGTTTCGGCAGCGTAAACCTCGATCGTCTTGGTGTCGGTCACATAGTCGCCCGGACGACGCCAAGGCTCCAGAATGTTCACTTTCTGTTTCGAACCGAAGTCGAGAACGGCGTTGAACGGCAAGCTGTAAGGACCGTATCCGCTGCTGCCCCAACGGTTCTCCCAGAAATTGCCGGTGTCGCCGTCGAGGGCCAGCGTGGGAGGATTGCTGCTCTGCACCGACTCGGGGCTGAATACCCAATTAGTGCGGTCGAGAGCCGTCGCCGAACCGTTCAGCGCGGTCAGGAGCGATGTTACCGATACATCGGGCATGTACTCGTAACGGATGATCGCCTCCACGTCGCCCGCAACCGAAGCGATGGGTATCTCGTTGAGAGTGGGGTTAGACATCTTCACATTCAGCCAGTATACACCGTAAGGCGTTCCCTCGGGCATGCTTATCTCGTAAGTCACGCTGTTGGTGCCCGGGTCCATCGTCTTGACGTCGGCGGCAGGGATCGCCTCCATAGGCATACCCTTACGCGCATACTTGGCGGGCAGCGAGTTGCCCAGCTCGGTCGACTCGGCGTCGTCGTCGAAAGCGTTGGTGATCTCCATGTCCCACGCGATGTTGAAATCGGTGTTGGTGAAGGGCAGGCTCACGGTGAACTGCGAGTTCTGCGAGTTCAGGTTCGTCACGCCCGTGCTCAAGCCGAAGTCTATGGTGGCGTCCTTGACCACGATGCGGCGCAGGATGTAGTACTTGTCGGTGTCGACGGTGGTTTCGCCCTGCTGCTGCAATTTCAGAGCCATGTAATAGGTGCCGTCGTTGTAGTTCTCCTTTATATCCTTGATGGCCTCGGTCGTGAACGAGATCTTCACGTTCTTGTAACGCTCCTCGCTCGCGAAGTCGATATCGGCAGGCACGGTGTAGTACGAAGGATCGAGCAATTTGTAATCTGCGTTGAACTGCGTCAACTCCTCCTCGCTCATCGTGGCGAGCGCGGTGGCCGCGTCGAGCGACGGATCGCCGCCCGAGCGCAATACGGTGATCTCGGTATCGAGCGCCAGACCCACGTCGAAGAGTTCGAGATCGGCCTTCTGCTCGTTCTGGATACATACGACGCGTTTGAACTTGTCGGGGATCAGATTGTCCAACTCGAAATCCGAGTTGTCGCACGCTGCCAGCGAGAGCATCGCCGCTGCGGCAAGACTTATTTTAACTATATGTTTCATCTTTTAGTTTGCTTGAAAGATTGCTACTAATAACCGGGTGCCTGTACCATCTGCGGGTTCGAGTAAAGCTCCTGAGACTGGATGGGCAACAGATACATGCGGTTGTTCCATACGAAGTCGCCGTCGACTTTCACGCGCTTGTTGAACTGCTCGAAAGTGGGGTTGACGCGCTTGCTTACGAAAGCGTCGAGACCCTCGCGAACGCCCTGTGCCAGATGCTTCTCGCAGTCGACCCAACGACGCAGGTCGTAGTAGCGGTGACCCTCGCGGAACAGCTCGATGGTGCGTTCGTTGCGTACCCACTCGCGGATTGACTTATCCTTGCAATCCTCCTTGGTGAGCGCGGGAACGCCTGCGCGGAGACGGATCTCGTTGAGGTTGGCCAAAGCGGCATCCAGTTCGGCCTCGTCGCCGTTGTTCATGTAGATCTCGGCGCAGCATTCGGCCATGTTGAGGTAAAGCTCGGCCATGCGGAACAGAGCCACGGGATAGGTGCGCTGGGTGGTGCTGTATGAGCTGCTGGTCCAACGTACGGCGGGCGAGAAGAATTTGTCTATGAGGTAACCCGACTGGTTCAAGTCGCGGTTAGCCTGCGAGTAGTTGTAACCCGAGTTGCAGGCGCCGTCCTTGCCGCGGTCGCTCGACTTGAGGTCCAAGCGGATGGGCTTGCCGTTGTTGATGAGGGGACCGACGTCGCAACCGTCGAAGTGGATCCACGCGTAGAAACGGGGCTCGCGGTTGACGTTGAGCTTGATGATGTCCGAACGGTCCAAGCCTGCCGACTTCAGCCACTCGCTCTCCTCGGCGAAGTTGGGATCCTCGATGGGACGTTTGCCGTCCTTGGTGTAGAACTGCTCCACGATGTTGAGCGTTGGGCTCATACCCGACCATCCGCCGACCCACTGGCCCGACGAGTTTTCGATAACGTTGCGGGGCTTGGCCTCGGCCAGACCGATATTGCCTGACGAGTGATAGGTCCAGATAAGCTCCTTGTTGCCCATCGTCTCGTCCGACGCCATCACCAGACGCATAAGCATCACGCGGTTGGCGAAGTTCTCCATCTCCACTTCCGCCTCGTTGACATCTTCGGTGGCGGGGTCGTCGCTGAAGAGAACGGGCAGATAGTTGCCGCCGTCTTTCTGCTGGATGGGAATCTGCATCTGCTGGGCCATGGTGAGCGCCGTCTCGATCTGCATCAACTCGCGACCGAATTGCTTGGCGGTAGTGATAGCATCCTCGGCGGCCTGCTTGGCCGAAATCCACTTATTGAGGTCGAAAGTCTTGCTTACGAGCTGGTCGCCGTAGCCCGGGGTCTCGTACTTGCCTTGGTTGGTCCAGTTGGCCCATGGAGCCTGACCGTTCCACAGAGGCGACGCGGCATAAAGTAGCACGCGCGACTTGAGAGCCTTGCAAGCGGTCTTGTTGCCTGCGCCGTAGGTGTTGTCGAGAGCATATTCGCCCGGCAGATCGGGATACGCCTCGTCGAGCAGATTGCATATGTAGTTTACGCAATAGTCGTAGTGCGAACGGCCCGGGAACTGATCCTTGGTGGTCGACGGCTCCACGAACTCGTCGATGATCGGGCAGGGACCGAAGAGGTTGAGGATACGGAAGTAGTAGTATGCCTTTACGAACTTCATCTGGGCGCGGTAGAGAGCCTTGTCCTGCTCGGTGAGGAAAGCGGGGTTCTGACGCTCCAGTTCGCGCAGGAACAGGTGGCAATTCGAGATCTGGCCATAGATATGGCGGAAATAGGTGTCGCCCACGTTGGTGGCGTTAAGTGTACCGAAAGCTACGCGGTGGCAGTCATAGTCCCAAATGCGAGGTTCGGTGTATTCGTCCGTCGAACCTTCGTACACGCTGTGCGTAACAGGGCTTTTCGCAGCAACTTGATCGAAGTTACCGTACACCCAGCTCTCGGTGCTGGCTTTGTTTTTCAAGGCATCGTTTATCGTCGCGCGCTGCGCGGGGGCCACGTCCAAAAAGTCGCACGAGGCGAGCATGAGGGCCGATGCCGCTACCGTAAATATTTTATTATATCCTAATTTCATGGTTTTCTAACATTTAATAGTTAATTAGAACTTGAGCTGCACACCGAGTGTGAATGTGCGCGAGAGGGGATATTTGTGCCACTCCAACTCGGGATCCCAATCCTTGAACGGGCCCCATACGGCGAGGTTGTCGCCGTTGAGGTACACGCGGCCGTACTTGAACGAGTAACCCAACTCCAAAGTCTTGAAGCGGATGAAGTTACCGTTACGCATCCAGTAGGTGCTGGTCTCCATGTTGTTGGCGTTGTCGGCCGAGGTGAGACCCAGACGGGGATACTCCGCATTGGGATCGGGGTTGTCGAGTCTCCATGCACGGTCGGCTACCAGCTGCATCACGTTGAAGTCGTTGGTTCCGAATGCCGTAACGTTGCCTGCGATGATTGTGCGCTTGGCCGATCCGTTGAAGAATATGCCCAAATCCCAGTTCTTCCAGCGCAGGTTGGCGCCGATACCGTACTGAATGCGCGGGCGGGTTCCGTAAGGCGAGATGATGGCTTTGTCGTCGTTGTCCACGCGGCCGTCGCCGTTGATATCGCGGTACTTGATATCGCCCGGGCGAACGACGGTACCCAGCAACTGCTCGGGGCTGTTGTCGATCTCGTCCTGCGAGGTGAACAGACCCTCGGCGATGAAGCCTTCGGTGCGGTAGCCGTCCAGCGGCTTGCCCGTCTTGGTCTGCCATACCGACTCGTAGTCGGGCTCGTCGAGGTTGACGTACTTGTTCTGGTTGTAGGTGAAGTTACCGCGGAGGCTGAGATCGAGATCCTTGTTGATTCGCTTGTCCCAGCTTACGCTGAACTCGACGCCGTGGCTCTCGGCCGCGCCGACCTGTCCCCAAGGAATAGCGTCCCAGTAACCGAGGATGAAGGGCCACGACGCACGCTTGAGTGCGATGCGGTCGCGCTTGTCCTTGAAGTACTCGGCCGTGATGTTGAACTGGTTGAAGAGCGATGCGTCGATACCGATGTTGAGTTTCTTGACGCGCTCCCACGAAGCGTCGTTCATGGCGTAACCACCTATCGCGTGCTGCGTGTTGTTGTGACCCAGACTGGTCGAAGGACCCGTAACATAGGTGCCGCCGCCGTTGATGGTGATAGAGTCGAAATATACGAAGTGGTTTCCGCCGAAGCCGTCGCTACCTACCAGACCGTACGATCCGCGGAGTTTCAGGTAGTCCACGACCTTCTTCATGGGCTCCCAGAACTTCTCGCTACTCGGTACCCAACCGACCGATACCGCGGGGAAGAACTCGAAACGGTCGCCCTTGGGCAGACGCTCGGTACCGTTGTAACCGAAGTTGAACTCGAGCCAGTAACGCTGGTCGAAATCGTAGGTGAAGCGTCCCGACAGACCTTGGTTACGCTGCGGCAACGCCTGCGCGGGCTGGTATGAACGCATCATGAGCATCAACAGACCGCCCACGGTGTGTTTGCCGAAAGTGCGGTTGTAGTTCAGGCGTGCGTCGAAGTAGAACGTGTTGTCGGTACCCGGGTTAACCCACTCCTCGGTGACGTAATCCTTGCCCGGGTTGCCCAGCATCTCGATCTGGTATGCCTCGGGATTCTCGGGATCCCACGTGCCGTCGACGATTCGGTAATAGTAAGGATCCAACCTCTGGATGAACGAAGTCGACGAGTAGTTCTTGAAGTTAACCAAAGCGGTGAGCTCCAGACCCTTGGTGATGAAATCGAACTTTTGGTTGATCTTCAGAGAGGTGTTCAGAGTATTGTATTTGCTCTGAGCGTGGTCGTCCATCATGGCCGCATAGGGGTTGGTGCGACGGCGTACGTCGGTCAGGATGGCGTTACCGAAACGGATGTGGTTGTCGCCCTCCTGCGCGGGGAAATACGCGGGGAACATGACGGGGTTGGTCTGGTTAACGTATGAGAACAAGCTGTTCACGTTTTCGTATACACCGTTGCGCTGGAAGATCTGAGCGTTCATGTGCAGGTCGACGGTCGTGCTGTTGGTGAGCTGGTACGAAATGTTGTTCTGGAATACGTAGTCGTAGTTCTGGATGTTGTTGTTGTACATGTAGTCTTTCGGCGCGTTCACGATACCCGTATCGTGGTTGAACTGCAACGACATGTAGTACGACACGCGGTTACCGCCGCCCTGGATGTTGATGTTGGCGCGCTGGTTGACATTCATGTCGCGGAACATCACGTCCTGCCAGTCGACGCTGGGGAACACCAGCGGGTTGATGCCGCTGCGCGTGTAGTCGATTATCTCCTGAGAGTACTTGCCTGCCGCGGCGCCGCGAGCGAGAGCAGCCTCGTTGTAGAGTTCCATCCAGGTTGCGCCGTCTACGAACTTGGGCATGTTCATGGGCGATACGAACGAGTTCTCGATCGTCACGCCGATCTTGGCCTTGGTGTTCTGCGAACCCGTCTTGGTGGTGACGATCATAACGCCGTTGGCGCCTCGCACACCGTAGATGGCCGTCGCCGATGCGTCCTTCAGCACGGTGAAGGTCTTGATGGTCTCGGGGGGGATACGGTTAAGGTCGCCCGCCGAGATCTCCACGTCGTCCAAAAGGATGAGGGGAGTGGCGCGGCCGCCGAAAGTGCCGATACCGCGGATGTAGAAATCCGAGGTAGAGCCCGGGGCGCCCGAACTGTTGGTTTGGATCACACCCGCGAGCTTACCCGCGAGACCTGCCGTGAGCGACGAGGTGGGCATGCGCAGCTGCTCGCCGTCGACCGAGGTGATCGCGCCCGTGATCGAGACTTTCTTCTGCGTACCCGCGCCGACTACGACCACCTCTTCGAGGGCGTTGTCGCTTTCGAGCTTGATTTGGATGTCGGTCATGCCCGTGACGTCGAAAGAGGCGGTTTTATAGCCCACGTACGACACTTCGATGCCTGCCTTTTTCTTCGATACATTGATGGCGAAAGTTCCGTCGACGTCGGTCGTTACGACGTTGTTCGGGTTGTCCTTCTCCTGCACGTAAGCTCCTATGATGGCTTCGCCGTTATAGGAGTCGACGACCGTACCGGTTACGGTGCGGGTGTCTTTTGCCTGCTGAGACGGCGCGACGGCCTCGCTGCGGGCGGCCTGCATGGCGTTAGGCATGCCGATCAACCCGAGTGTCAGCAAACTGACGAGAAAGTAATTTTTTACATTCATAGTTGTTGGTTAAAAGTTAAAGGTTTCAATTTAAGCCGAATCGGATTCGAAAAAGCGGTTCGGGGTTTTACTGTTGTTTTTACATAGGTTTTCAATCGTTTTAGTTTATTGCAAAATTAAAAAGCCCCCCCCCTAATAAAATACAACGAATGTTGCATGTAATGCGATTAATCGGTCAAAGTGGAAACGGATGTGTCATGCCCCTTTTCTGCCGCGCGGGCCGATCGGAGCTGTAGGAAGGGGTGGAATGGGGCGAAATATCCGCTTTGCGGAGCGAGGATCGGGGGCGGCGGACCATGCCGCCGAGCGGCGCGATCTCGGAATTTCGGCATGTCGGTCGTAAGGTCCGTCGGGTCGGCAGCGGAGACGGGAGCAGGGGTTTCAGGGGACAGCCTCTTGCGCTGTTCGTATTCGCTCGTCATGCGGGCTTTGCGGGCGGCCGCATGCGGAAACGGAAAATCGTGCGGATCGCCGAAATAAATTTCGGAGCGGCGTTTTGCGAAATATTCGATAATATTTGACGGTTCGGGAAAATATTCCTATATTTGTTATAGTGCTGTCGGGCGACGGGGATCGACGGCGAAAATTTTACATACTCCTCTTACTGAAAGTAAGAGTCAAACGATGATACGATGAGCAGGATCGACAGAAGAGACTTCATAAGGAGAGTGGCGGCCGCGGCCGCGTCGACAGTGGCTGTGCCCGCCATGGCTTCAGCCGCCGGACGGAGCGCGGAGGCCGAAGCCGCGGCGGTTGCGCCCGAAACGGCTGTGCGCGAGCCGCAGAGCCGATTGATAGTGCCCAAGGCCGACGGACTGCCCATCACGGGAGCCTTCTTGGATGAGATTTCGCACGATATCCCTCACCAGAACTGGGGCGAGAAGGAGTGGGATGCCGATTTCCGTTACATGAAGGCGATCGGTATCGATACTGTGATCGAGATCCGTTCGGGATATCGCAAGTTCATAACCTACCCCTCGCCTTATCTGCTGAAGCAGGGTTGTTACATGCCGTCGGTCGATTTGGTGGACATGTTCCTGCGGCTGGCCGAGAAGTACGGCATGAAGTTCTATTTCGGACTCTATGATTCGGGCCGTTACTGGGATACGGGCGATCTGTCGAGCGAGGTGGAGCACAACAAGCATGTTATCGACGAGGTGTGGGAGATGTACGGCAGCCGTTACAAGAGCTTCGGCGGGTGGTACATAAGCGGCGAGATCAGCCGCAGCACCAAAGGCGCCATAGGCGCGTTCCGCGACATGGGGCGGCAGTGCAAGGAGGTGTCGGGCGGTTTGCCGACATTCATATCGCCGTGGATCGACGGCAAGAAGGCCGTGTGGGCGGGGTCGGGCGACCTGACCAAGGAGCAGGCGGTGTCGGTCGCGGAGCACGAGCGCGAGTGGGACGAGATTTTCGACGGCATACACGACGTGGTGGATGCCTGCGCGTTTCAGGACGGGCACATCGACTATGACGAGTTGGATGCCTTCTTCGAGGTGAACAAGCGGTTGGCCGACAAATACGGCATGAAGTGCTGGACAAACGCCGAGACGTTCGACCGCGACATGCCTATAAAATTCCTGCCCATAAAGTTCGACAAGTTGCGAATGAAACTCGAAGCGGCGAAGCGGGCGGGGTACGACAAGGCGATAACCTTCGAGTTCTCGCACTTCATGAGCCCGCAGTCGGCGTATTTGCAGGCGGGACATTTGTACGATCGTTACAAGGAGTATTTCGATATTAAGTAGGCTAAGGGCTTGCGTTTTCTGTCGAAATTTCGATATCGCTGTGCGATATCGGCAGTTCGCCGCCGCCCCACTGCGGCGGACTGCTGCTCGCTCGGGGCTCGCGCAGTTCTGCCGCCGTCGGCGAACAGCGGGAAGTGCGAGGAATAATAAGATAATGCCTCAATTGCGGATGATCCGCGAGTAGGGCGCGTGTAATGATATGGATATATTTTATATGATAGCTGCGGCGGCGTTGGCCGTCGCATGTGTCGTGTTGGCCAATATGGTTGCGGCGGCGCGTCGTCGCCTGCGGGAGTCGGAGGCTGCGGCGGCCTCGGCGGCGGAGAGCGCCGTGCGAGCCGAGCAGGCGCGCGCCGAGGCGGTGGCGGCCCGTTTGGAGGCTTTGGCGGCGCGCGACGGGGAGCGCGCCATGCGCGAACGCGAGCAGATGGCGCGCGTGAAGGCCGAGACGGAACTTGCGGCCGAGAGACGCGCCGTGGCGGACAAAGTGCGTTCGCAGCAGGAGATGGAGGAGGCGTTGCGCGAGCAGTTCCGCGTGTTGGCGGGGGATGTGCTCGGCGAGCAGAGCCGTAGATTCAAGGAGGAGAACCGCGAGTCGATGGATGTGATACTGAAGCCGTTCAAGGATAATATCCGCGACTTTCGCGAGCGTGTGGAGACGATATATTCGCGTCAGACCGAGCAGGGCGGCGAGTTGCGCAACGAGTTGCAGCGTTTGATGGAGCTCAATAAGCGCATCACTACCGAGACGACCAACCTCACCAATGCGCTCAAGGGCAATTCGAAGGTGCAGGGCGATTGGGGCGAGGTGATACTGGAGACGATATTGGACAACTCGAATCTCATTCGCGGCGTGCATTACGATACGCAGCTCAACGTGAAGGATGCCGAGGGTAACAATCTGCGGCCCGACGTGGTGCTGTACCTCCCGGGCGGCAAGCAGATCGTGATAGATTCGAAAGTGTCGCTCACGGCGTATGCGAATTGGGTTGCGGCGGAGACCGAAGCCGAACGCAAGGCGGCCTCGGCGGCGCATGTGGCTTCGGTGCGGCAACATGTCAACGAGCTGGGACGCAAGGAGTATCAGCGGTTGATGCAGTCGCCCGACTTCGTGATAATGTTCGTGCCCAACGAGCCTGCCTTTTTGGCGGCATTGCAGGCCGACGGCGCGATTTGGGGCGATGCTTACGAGAAGAAAGTAATCGTGTCGTCGCCGACCAATCTGTTCGCCCTGCTGAAGCTGGTTGACGATTTGTGGCGTCGCGACGATCAGTCGCGCAATCGCGAGAATATCATAAAATACGGCGTGGCGCTTTACGAGCAGCTCGTGGCGTTTACCTCGGCGCTGGAGGGTGTTGGGCTGAGCTTGGAGCAGGCCCGCGCCAAGTACGACGAGGCGTACAAGCGTCTGCACACGGGCAAGAACAACATAGTACGTACGGGCGAGCGGTTGCGCAAGTTGGGATTGCCGACCGCGAAGCGTCAGTCGCAGCGTCTGTTGGACGAGACCGACGGCGCGGACGACGATGCGGCCGAGTTGCCGAGCGAGAAAAAGAGTTGTGAAGATGAAGCGTGACGATACTTTCTGGCGTCGGTTGGACGAGTTGCTGGAACGGTCGGAGATCGTGGTGGATCGTCCGCGCGGGTCGCGGCATCCGCGGTTTCCCGAGATAGTCTATGCGCTGGATTACGGATATTTGGCGGGGACCACTTCGGCCGACGGCGAAGGGGTGGATGTGTGGCTCGGCAGCGATCCCGCGCGGCGGCTCGATGCAGTCATCTGTACGGTCGATCTGGACAAGCGCGACGCCGAAATGAAACTTATGGTCGGGTGCACCGCCGAGGAGCGCGACTACATAGAGCATTTCTACAATTCGTGGCCCGACATGGGCGGCATGATCGTCGAGAGGGAGTAGGGTATACCTTATATTATTACGACTCGCGATCGGCGAGCCCGTCTCGAACGCTTTATTTTTTCGAGTCGGGCGTATATTCGTAACGGAAAAATATCGCGAACAGTATGGCTACCACTAACGCGTACCCCGCGAAGATGAGCCATGCGCTTTGCCATCCCGCGATTTGCTCCACTCCCTGCGAGCCGTTGTACACCAGCCGATTCACCACCGCCTGCGCGCCCAGCGTTCCTATCGTCGCGCCTATTCCGTTGGTCATAATCATGAAGAGACCCTGCGCCGAGGAGCGGATCGCGACGTCGGTCTGCTCGTTCACGAAGAGCGATCCCGATATGTTGAAGAAGTCGAACGCCACGCCGTAGACGATCATCGAGAGAACGAACATCCACACGCCTCCGCCCGGGTTGCCCAGTCCGAAGAGCCCGAAGCGCAGCACCCACGACAGCATGGCGATGAGCATCACGCGCTTGATTCCGAATCGTTTGAGGCAGAAGGGGATGAGCAGTATGCAGAGCGTCTCCGAGACCTGCGACAGCGAGATCAGAGCGTTGGCGTGGTTGGCGCCGAAGGTCGATGCGAACTCGGGCACGTCGCGGTAGGACGATATGAACGGATTGGCGAAGCCGTTGGTTATCTGCAACGACACGCCGAGCAGTATCGAAAAGATGAAAAACATCGCCATGCGGCTATCCTTGAAAAGCGTGAAAGCCCTCAATCCCAGAGCGTCGATCATACCTTTTTTGTTCGCCGAAGCGTCGACGGGGCATGCGGGCAACGTCATGGCGTAAGCGGCGAGCGCCAAGCCCAGAACGGCGCATTGCAGGAACTGCGCGCTGTTCATCTGGAATCCCGAGAAGTCGCACAGCAGCATCGAGCAGATGAATCCGACCGTGCCCCACACGCGAACGGGCGGGAACGCTTTCACGGGGTCGAGGCCGTTTCGCTCCAAAACCGAGTAGGCCACCGAGTAGGAGAGCGCCACGGTAGGCATATAGAAAGCCACGCTGAGCGAGTAGAGCGCGAAAAGGGGCGCGAACATAACGCCGTCGCCCGCATTGGAGGCGTAAAACCAGCCCCCCCCCATAAACAGGGCCGCCAAGGCGTGGCATATACCCAACAGACGTTGCGCCTGCACCCAGCGGTCGGCGATGATGCCGATGACGGCGGGCATGAATATCGATACGATTCCCTGCATGGCATAGAACATTCCGATGTGCGAGGCCATGCCCGCGTCGGCCAGATACGAACCCATGGAGGTGAGATACGAACCCCACACTGCGAATTGCAGGAAGTTCATGACGATGAGTCGAAGTTTTATATTCATATCGCGATATGTAGTTTCGAGACGACAAAGTTAACCATTTATTTGGTTCCTATGGGCGGGCGGCAGCGATTTTTTGCGGACCCTGCGCCCGAAAACGATGCGGGCGGTCCGATCGAAACCGAACCGCCCGCGTCGCGTATCGTCTCGTCCGATTATCGGATCGGCGAGATTATGAAATTGAAGGTGTAATCCTTGTAGTCGACCATATACTGAGGCAGAGGAGTGTATCCCCAAGAGTTGATACAGCCCAAACCCTGCTGGACCAGATCGAAGCAGAGGTAGGTCTTGCCATCGGCCTTCAGGTCGCCCGAGTGACGCTGCGGCGCGCCGACCGACACATCCATCGACTCGATAGAGTAGGGGATCGCCGAAGCCGAGAAGGCGTTCTCGGCCACGATGCCCAGACCCGCGCCCGCCGTGTCGACAACGTTGAAGTAACGCAGGTCGGAACGGGTGCCCGACTCCTGCGGACGCACGTAACGCTCGTTATACTGCTCGGCTACCGTCTCGTTGTAGATGCCGATGCCCGCGCAGCTCTTGCGGTCCGAGTAGTTCTCCACACCGCCGCGGCCATAGTACTCCAGCATGTTGAAACGCGCGGGCAGCTCCATGCGCATGCCGAAGCGGAACATGCCCGACACCTTGGCCTCCTTGTCGGCGGTCATAGCCTCCGAAACCTTGATCTGACCCTCGCCGTTGATGGTGTAGGTGATGGTCATGTTCGCTTTCACCTCGGGCATCTCGTAAGTGGCCGTCACCGTGGCGACGCCATCTTCGACCTTGGTGTCGAATCCGCGCAGATTCATGCGCGGGTTACGCCATGCGGCGAAGCGATCCTGCAAGCGCGCTCCGAGGTCGTTCTCGGTCGGCGCGCGCCAGAAGTTGGGACGCAGCGACGAACCCTCGGCCATAAGCGACATCTGGCCGTATACCATCTCGTTGATGAAGCCCTCACGGTCGAACGATATGCGCCAGTCGTAACCCTCCACCTTGGTGCTCTTCTCGAACTTGGTGATGGTGACGGGGCGCGCCGACTCCTTGAGCGCGAACACCTTGGCGGTGTCGTAATCGCGCAGGCTCATCTGCTCCTCGGCCACGACGTAACCTATGTCGAGCAGAGGCTGCTTCTCCTTGAGCACGTATCGCACGTTAACCAGAACCTCGTCGGCCTCGGGGCAGATGTCGGCCGAGGTGTAACCCAGCACGATCTCCTTGCGCTGCTGCGGAGCGATGTCCAGATTCTCCATGCGGCCCGCTTTGGTCACCTTGCCGTTCTGAACCAGCTCCCACTCCAGCGCGTACGGCGCGAGCGAAGTGAAGAAGTTCTCGTTGTAAACCTCCACCTTGGCGGCGGCGAGGTCGACGGGCTTGGTCCAGATCGACTGGTACTGGCGGCGCACCTCGTAAGCCTGCGCCTGAGGAGTGCGGTCGGAGGCGATGAAGCCGTTGCAGTTGAACGAGTTGTCGGTGGCGTCGTAATTGTTGTAGTCGCCGCCGTAAGTGAACGACACCTTGCCGTCGTCCTCGTAACGCGTGAAGCCTTGATCGACGAAGTCCCAGATGAAGCCGCCTTGGTAGCGGTCGTATTTGCGCACCAGATCCCAGTACTCCTTGAATCCGCCGAGCGAATTACCCATCGCGTGGGCGTACTCGCACTGGATGAGCGGTTTCGCGGGCGAGTTCTTCAGATAGTTCTCGCACCAGTTGTAGTCGGCGTACATGGGGCACATGATGTCCGAGAACTCGGTGTGCATGGCCTGTTCGTAATGTATCGGACGCGAGGGGTCGTAATCGCGGATCCAGCGGTAGCAAGCCTCGAAGTTGGGGCCCATGCCCGCCTCGTTGCCCATGCTCCAGATGATGACCGACGGATGGTTCTTGTCGCGCAGCACCATGCGGCTGTCGCGCTCCAGATGTGCCTTGGCGAAGATGGGGTTCTTGGCCAGCGTCTCGTCGCCGTAACCCATTCCGTGCGACTCGATGTTACCCTCGTCCAGCACATAGATTCCGTACTCGTCGCAGAGGTCGTACCACTCGGGAGTGTCGGGGTAGTGGCAGGTGCGCACGGCGTTCACGTTGAACTCCTTCATGAGGCGGATATCCTGAATCATGCGCTCGCGCGACATGACGAATCCCTTCTGCGGGTCGACCTCGTGGCGGTTGGCGCCCTTGATGAGCACGGGCTTGCCGTTGACCAGAAGTTGTCCGTCGCGGATCTCCGACGAGCGGAATCCCACGCGCTGCGCCACGGCTTCGGTCACGCCGCGGCCGTCGTTTACGGCAACCGTCAGTTTATAGAGCTCGGGAGTCTCGGCCGACCACTTGGCGGGGTTCTCGACCTCCAACCCCAAGTGCGCCTTGCCGTTGCGCGGCGTTGCCACGCCCTCGGCCACCACGGCGCCCTGCTTGTCGAGCAGTTTCACGTCGGCGCTCTTGACGCCCGCCGTGAAGTCCATGTCGATGTTCATGACGGCATCCTTGTACTCGGAGTCGAGCACGGGGGTGGCTTTCATGTCGAGCAGACGGGCCTTGGGACGCGCCGTGAGGTCCACATCGCGCGAAATGCCGCTCAGACGCCACAGGTCCTGATCCTCCAGATAGGATCCGTCGCACCAGCGGAAGATCTGCAAGGCGATGAGGTTCTCGCCGGTCTTAACGAACTTGGTGATGTCGAACGACGCGCCGAGGTGGCTGTCCTCGGAGTAGCCGACGAATTTGCCGTTGACCCATACGTAAACGTTCGACACCGCCGCGCCGATGTTGAGGAATATTTCGCGGCCCGACCAGTCGGCGGGGATGTTCACCGTGCGGCGATACGATCCCACGTGGTTCTGCTCGACGGGCACGTTGGGCGGGTCGTTGCGGAAGTTGTTGCGCCACGCGTAGCCTACGTTCACGTAGATGGGATCGCCGTAACCGTTCAACTCCCACATGGCGGGCACCTCCATCGTGCCCCACGAGGCGTCGTTGTAGTCGGCGCGGTAGAAGTCGGTGGGACGCTGGTCGGCGTTTTCCACCCAGTCGAACTGCCAAGTGCCGTTGAGCGAGATGCGATAGGGATTCTCCTTGTCGCAGTACTTGCCCGAGGCGGCGTCGGCCGTATCGAAGATCTTGTAGGTAGCGTGCATGGGCGCGCGGTTGATCTGGTTCACTTCCGCGTCGTGCCACTCGGTGAAGGTTTGAGCGTACGTCGCCGAAGCGGCCAGAGTCGTCAGTAATAATACCGATAGTCTTTTCATCTTAGATTAAATAATTTGCTGTTTAAGGTCGTTTTTTATCGTTTGCCGAAACGGATGCGCGCCGCCACGGGGTAGTGGTCCGACGGGCAGCGGCGCACGTAACGGCGGAAACTGATCTCTTGCGGAGCGGCGTCGCCCTTGAGCTCGGCGGCGACCTCCTCGCTCGGGGTCCAGTAGCCGTCGGTCAGCACGGCATAGTTGCCGACCTCGAAACTCGGCGAGAGGAAAATGTGGTCGATACGGCTCTCGGTATGGAGGTCGGGTTTGAAGCTGTTGAATGTGCCGTTGCGGGCGAACCGCTTCTCGGCCGCCTCGAACGAATCCTTCAGAATGCCCGACGAGGCGAAGATGGAGTATATTTCGTTGTTCTGGTCGACGTTGTAGTCGCCCGTGATGATTACCGGCTCCTTGCCGCACATCTCGCGCACCTTGGCCACGATGAGTTTAGCTCCCTCGCGGCGCGCCTCGACGCCGATGTGGTCCATGTGGAGATTGAAGTACCAGAAGCGGCGTTTGGTGAGTTTGTCGCGGAAGCGGGCATAGCTGCATACGCGCGGCAGGGCGGCGTCCCAGCCTCGCGATCCCGCGACGTCGGGGGTCTGCGAGATCCAGAAGTCGCCCGAGTCGAGCAGTTCGAAACGGTCGCGTTTGTAGAATATGGGTTCGTGTTCGCCGCCGTGCTCGCCGTCGTCGCGTCCCACGCCCACGTGGTCGTAATCGGCCAGCAGGGCCGACATGTCGTCGAGTTGGTTTTTCTTCACCTCCTGAGCGCCGAAGATATCGTAATCGACCCACTGCACCAATTCGCAGATCACGGGGCAACGCTGCGCCCAGCCGTCGCCTTTGCGGGCGTCGCCCGAGTTGTCGTTGCGGATATTGTAGGATCCGACGGTGAGATTTTGCGCCGAAGCCGCCGCAAAGGCGAGCGTGAGCGCGACGAGAAACATCGTGCGTTTCATTGTCAAAAAGTTAGTGTTGTAAGGTTTGCGATTTGCAAATATAACCATTCGGGGAGATATTTGCAAATGCCTCGGTTAGTATAACGTGCCGACGGGCGAAAAATTGTCGGCGCCGAGCGGATTGCGCGAAAATGAAAATTCGTCCCCGACCTGAATGCGTTAGGCAGGGGACGAATGGGTGTAAATAAGGGCGGTTCGCCGACAGCGGAGGACGCGTATGAGCGTAAAGCGAATTGCAGTCCGCCGCGCGGGGTGGCGGCGAACTGCCGACATCGCCGAGCGATGTCGATATTATTTCCCCTGCCGCTTGTCGATATCGTTCAAGGCGAAGGCGTACGCGCCGAGCGATATGGCAGTGCTTGCGCCGATCTTCGAGATCATTACGCCTATGCGTTTCTGCGGATCGTAAACCATCTCGCGGTCCGAGCCGTAAACCTTTATGCTTCGCGACTCGCCGCGCGCGAACTCGGCGAACTCCGCCTCGTCGTCGAGGTCGTAAACCTTCATCTGCACGCGGTTCAGGATGCCGCCGTCGAGCTGGAACATCCGCGAACGCAGCTCGCGCAGCAGCGACGGCATGATATATTTCGCCGCCGCGGTGATGCCGCCGCCGATTACGATCACGCCGTCGATAAGCGTCACGGCCGTCGCCATCGCGTCGCCCGCCACCGCGCCCATCGAGGCGAACGCCCCGCGAGCGGCCTCGCGGTCGCCATCGCGCTTGCCTTCGGCTATGTCGAAGATGTCCTTAGGCTCCAGCGAGGGATCCTTTACGCCCGAGAGTTCGGCGTACATTCGTTTCACGGCGCGAACGGCCACGCCGTCCTCCACCATCACGTCGGGCATGTATTTATGCTTGAGGCAGAAGGTCTCCACGCACGAGTTGTCGCCCACGTGCAGCTCGCCGTCGGTGACGAATCCGAATCCGAATCCCGTGCCGAAGGTGTAGCCCAGCAGATTGCGGTAGCGTTTGTCGCAGCCCGCAGCGGCCAGACGCTCGTTGAGTGCGGGCAGCGCGCCCGCCAGAGCCTCGCCGTAGGCGTACAGGTCGGCGTCGTTGTTTATGTATACGGGAATGCCGAATTTATCCTCCAAGAATGGGCCGAGCGCGACGCCGTCGCGGAACGACGGGAAGTTGGGCAGGTGGCCGCCGATGATGCCGTTGGGGTAGTCGGCCGGACCCGGGAACGCGAAACTTATGGCAGCGGGTTTGGCGTCGAGCTGCGCTATGACGCGTTCGAATCCCTCCACCATGGTGGCGAGGCAACGATCGAGGTCGTCGGCGTTCGACGGCATGGTTATGGGATCGACGATGAATTTGTTGGCGCGTATCGCGCCGAATACGAAATTTGTTCCGCCGGCGTCGAGCGTGACTACCGTGCGGTTATCTTCTCTGTACATAGTGTAGTTCGTTTAGATTAGAATTTTACACAAAGGTAAAATCTTTTTCGGATAAAACGAAACATTTACCGCTTCGGGCGTCGTTGCGGGGTGTTTGTCGGCCCCACGATGCGCAGACGGCCCGCATCGTCGATGTAAATGCGGTCGATGCAAGTCACCCTGTCCCACGACGGTCGCGCGCCGCGGGGATCGGCGTGGCGGTGGTAGACGATGAACGTCTCGCTGCCGTCGGGCGATTCGATAATCGAGTTGTGCCCGGGCGACGAGACGCCCGCGTCGAGATCGGTGGTCATCAGCGGGTTGTCCTCCGCCTTGGTCCACGGGCCGAGAGGCGACGGGGCCGTCGACACTCCCACGCCGTAATATTCGTATCCCGTGTCGTTGGCCGAATAGGTCATATAATAGGTGTCGCCGTGTTTGAAGACGAACGGTCCCTCGTTGCAGCGGTTCACGTCGCTGCGCACCAACTCCCACGGTTGCGAGGCTTGCGAGATGAGGATCGGTTCGCCGTCGAAACCCGACAGATCCTCTTTGAGCCGCGCGGCGTATATCTCGCCGAAAGCGTAACCGTCGCGGTGGCCGTTGCAGGAGTAGTACAGATAGGGCGTTCCGCGCTCGTCGTCATCGACGAAGATATGGCAGTCGATGGCCGAGTATTCGGGCGCGAACCACGGCGTATGCAGGTCGCGGAACGGCCCGTCGGGGGTGTCGCTCGCCGCGAGGCACGTGAGCAGAATGCCGCGCGCGGGGTCGGCGCAACTGTAGGTCATGTAGAAACGGCCGCGGTAATACTTCACCTCGGGGGCCCAGAAGCAGTCGGTGCCGAAGTGGTCGGCGGGGCGTCGGTAGAGCGTGCCGCCGAAACGCCACGTCACAAGATCGGGCGAGGTGTAGTAATCGAAGCCGTCGTTGCCCGTGGTGCCCGTGAGATAGTAGGTGCCGTCGTGTCGGTAGATGAAGGGATCGGCTATGCGGAGCGTGTCGCCCTCCGCCGTCGCGAGCGGGTTGGCATATGTGTCGTTCGTGCCGCCGCATCCCGCCGCGGCGAGTGTCGCCGCGAGCAGGAGGGCCGATAAGATGGGGAAATTTTTCATTTTCGTAAAACAGTTGTCATTATTTTGCGAAAATAGCGATTATTCCCCGTCCCGCCAAACGGAGTGACGGCACGTATATCGCAAAGATCATTTCGCGAACAACATCGGAGCGAACTCCGAGAGGTAGATGCGCCAGTTGCGCCAGATGTGGCCGCCGTCGCTCTCGCGATAGGTGTAGGGGAAACCGATCGAATCGAGATACTTCATATAATCCCTGTTGGCCCCGTAGAGGAAGTCGGTGTTGCCGCAGGCGATCCAGTAGAGTTTGAAACCCTTGTCGCGCTGCGCTGCGAGGCTCGCCGCCACGTCGGCGTCCTTGACGCCGCCTACCGCAGCCGAGAAGAGCCCCACGTAATCGAACTTGTCGGGGTACATGCGCGAGATGTTGAACGAGTGGCCGCCGCCCATCGACAGACCCGCCACGGCGCGCGCCTCCTTCTTGCGGATAGTGCGGTAGTTGCTCTCCACGTACGTGATCACGTCGCCGAAGGCCTCCTCGAACGATTTCTGCGAGGGGTCGAACTTCATGGCGGGCTGCGTCATGCCTGCGGCCGATTCGCCCGGGGCCGCCTGCTGCCACGGATTGCCGTTTGTCATCACCACGATCATCGGACGGCACTGCCCTTTGGCTATGAGGTTGTCCATGATCTGCGAGGTGCGGCCCAGCGTCATCCACGCCTCCTCGTCGCCGCCCGCGCCGTGAAGCAGATAGAGGACGGGGTATTTCTCCTTGCCCTGCTCGTAACCCGCGGGGGTGTATACGGTCATGCGGCGCTGCTTGCCCAGCGTCGGGCTGTCGTACCAGCAACGCTTCACGCTGCCGTGAGGCACGTCGTTCACTTTGTAGAGGTCGCCGCGGTCGCCGTCGGTGATGAGTATGTTCATCACCGACGCCACGTCGCGGTTGATGTATACGTTCGACGGATCGCACATCCTGACGCCGTCGACGATGAAGGTGTAGCTGTAGAGCTCCGACCGCAGGGGCGGCGTGGTGAACTCCCAAACGCCTTGTTCGTTGCGGGTCATTTCGCCGAATCCGATATCTTTGCCGTCGGCGGTGGTGAAGTCGCCCGCCACGATCGCCTTGCGCGTTTCGGGGGCGTTGAGGCGGAACGTGACGCTGCCGTCGTCGTTGATCTGGGGCGATACGACTGCGGCGCGGCTCCACAGAGCCTGCTGGGCTTGCGCGGCGACGCACGAAAGCAGTATCGCCGCGAACGATATAAAGAGTTTTTTCATGATAAGATAGTTTTAATATTTAGGTAACTCGGTATCAAAGTTAGCGGATAAATTCGCAATATGCAAATATTGTTCGGGGCAATCGGCCGTTCGATTTGCTGCGGGCGGCAGCTTGCGGTCTGCGCTGTCAGCCGACGGGGCCGAAAATATTGATCGTGTTTGCAAAATAGCGAGATAGGTTTTAACTTTGCCGAAAATTAAATCGTATCGAATTATGAAACACGCTTATGTATTCCCGGGTCAGGGAGCCCAGTTCTCGGGCATGGGAAAAGATCTATACGAAAACAACGAATCGGCCAAGGCGCTCTTCGAGAAGGCCGACGAGATCCTCGGATTCCGCATCACCGACATCATGTTCGGCGGCACGGCCGACGAGCTGAAGCAGACCAAGGTGACGCAGCCCGCGGTGTTCCTCCACTCGGTTATTCTGGCCAAGGTGCTGGGCGTGAAGCCCGACGCCGTTGCGGGACACTCGCTCGGCGAGTTCTCGGCGTTGGTGGTTTCGGGTGCCGTGTCGTTCGAGGACGGATTGCGTCTGGTGTCGAAGCGTGCGATGGCCATGCAGAAGTGCTGCGAGAATCGCCCGGGCGGCATGGCGGCCATACTGGGTTTGGACGACGCCGTGGTGGAGCAGGCTTGCGCCGATATCGACGGCGTGGTCGTGGCGGCCAACTATAACTGCCCGGGTCAGCTGGTGATCTCGGGCGCCGACGAGGCCGTCGATGCCGCATGCGCCCGTCTGAAGGAGGCCGGCGCGCGCCGCGCGTTGCGTCTGCCCGTGGGAGGAGCGTTCCACTCGCCCCTGATGGAGGATGCCCGCGCCGAGCTGGAGCAGGCTATCGCCGAGGTGGAGTTCCACACGCCCGTGTGTCCCATCTACCAGAATGTCGACGCGCAGCCGCAGACCGATCCCGAGAAGATCAAGGCGAACCTCATCGCGCAGCTCACGGCTCCCGTGCGCTGGACGCAGATCGTGCGCAACATGCTCGCCGACGGCGTGACGGAGTTCACCGAGCTGGGCCCGGGCAACGTGCTTCAGGGTCTTATCAAGAAGGTGGACGCCGAGGCTGCGGTGGAGTCGAAAGCCGCCATGTAAGGAGGGGGCGTCGTATTTGTCGCCGAACGCGCCTTTTTACGTAAAAACTTCGTATATTTGCGGTCGGTTGTCCGCGCCCGCGCCCGAGGCGGCGCGACGGAGCGGCGGATGCCGACGGAAAACGATAGGATTCATTAACTTAACATAAAAACAGAATTATGGTATCTTACAAAGAGCTGGGTCTTGTGAACACCCGCGAGATGTTCAAGAAGGCAATCGACGGAGGTTATGCCATTCCGGCATTCAACTTCAACAACATGGAGCAGATGCAGGCTATCATCTCGGCTTGCGTCGAGGCTTCGTCGCCCGTTATTCTTCAGGTGTCGTCGGGTGCGCGCAAGTACGCCAACCAGACCCTGTTGCGTTACATGGCGCAGGGCGCCGTCGAGTATGCCAAGGAGCTGGGCAAGAATATTCCCATCTGCCTGCACCTCGACCACGGAAACTCGTTCGAGCTCTGCAAGAGCTGTATCGACATGGGCTTCTCGTCGGTGATGATCGACGGTTCGCACCTCCCCTATGACGAGAACGTGGCGCTCACCAAGCAGGTAGTGGATTACGCTCATCAGTTCGACGTTACCGTCGAGGGCGAGCTGGGTGTGTTGGCAGGCGTCGAGGACGAGGTTTCGGCCGAGCACCACACCTACACCCGTCCCGAGGAGGTCGTTGATTTCGTAAGCAAGACGGGCGTGGATTCGCTCGCCATCTCGATCGGCACCTCGCACGGAGCCAACAAGTTCAAGCCCGAGCAGTGCACCCGCAACGCCGAGGGTATCTTGGTTCCGCCCCCCTTGCGTTTCGACATCCTCGCCGAGATCGAGAAGCAGCTCCCGGGATTCCCCATCGTGCTGCACGGATCGTCGTCGGTTCCTCAGGAGTACGTGAAGATCATCAACACCCACGGCGGCGCGCTGAAGGATGCGGTAGGTATCCCCGAGGAGCAGCTCCGTCAGGCTGCCAAGAGCGCCGTTTGCAAGATCAACATCGACTCGGACGGCCGTCTGGCTATGACCGCAGCCGTTCGCAAGGTGTTCGTGGACAATCCCGCAGAGTTCGACCCCCGCAAGTATCTGGGTCCCGCTCGCGACGAGTTGAAGAAGCTCTACATGCACAAGTGCGAGAACGTTTTGGGTTCTGCCGGCAAGGCTTAATCCCGAGCGTCGAGTATAATCGAAAGCCGTCCCTTTCTCGGGGCGGCTTTTTTTGTCGGAGGGACGGACGACTTGGGTTTTGCGGTTCGAAGAACCGCGCGGGCCGCAGCCTCCGCCCAGCGGAGGCCCGCTATTCGCATTCGCTCATTGCGCGAGCCACCGCAGGCTGCTGCCCGAATATATTATAGATAGGTATTGCGACTTTCCGAGTCGCGCAGTTCGCCGCCGCTCCACCGCGGCGGACTGCAACTCGCCCGAGGCTTGCGCAGCCCTCCGCCGTCGGCGAACAGCAAGCCCACAGACCCGAATTTTGCGCCGAAATCCTAAAAAATACATCGAATAGCAAAAAAAGCACGCAAATTGTTGTACGATACAATTATTTGTACTACTTTTGGGCAAGCGATCCGTCGAAAGCGACGTGAATCGCATTGCTGTTCTAGTAAACGTAGGAAATTTACTGCTCAACAGCAATAAGAGGATGTCCCGTCGGGTCGTTACCACGCCCCGATTGGTAAGTACATCTAACACTGCGCCATGACGGGCGTGGGCCTCTTGTGTTATGAAGTCAGACGGGTTTCCAAGGACCTTCGCAACATAGTAACGCAAGTGCGCTTTATGGCGCGGGCTTATCTCTTAAGTCAGGTTCACGTTTCGTCTTTTGTCGTTTTTATAC